>JADEYI010000346.1_pt1 | contig 70972 bp, 87 predicted proteins | sample 8542331 | NCBI WGS metagenome assembly JADEYI01 (sample SAMN16510988, study PRJNA670497) | mine drainage metagenome | isolation source: biofilm near Copperflume 1 | place: Germany: Marsberg coppermine Kilianstollen | collected 2018-02 | reverse complement strand
CTCTTAATTACAAACGAGGACTTTCGTCGCTCATGTGCACAGCAAATGCTTCAGAATAATGGCTCTGATGTCTCTTAATTACAAACGAGGACTTTCGTCGCTCATGTGCACAGCAAATGCTTCAGACCTGATGAGCTTGCCCTCCAGCACACCCGGGGTGTTGGGCAAGAAAGGTATTCATTTCGTCTGCAGACCCAAGTTCCAGCTGGACCTAATTCAGACTGGTGCAGCCCTAGGGCCTGTTCCTGCAGAGCTTGCAGAGGAAGTATTCGTACTGAGTAGTATTGTTGAATAGTCTTTCACTCGCAATGCATGGAAGCAAGGTGTGGATGTATGTTTTGCATGGCCAGCATCCACCGGCTTTTCTGCAGATTACACTGCATGCGATGTAACCCATTGCAGTTGTGCCAATCTAATGGTTGGCGACCTAGTGATCATTGGGCGCAGCTATTACTCAGTAAGTTACTGACAGTAACGCGTTAACGCATTGCAGCCGCATTGCAGCGGCTGCAATGCGGCTTCCAAGTACTAGTCTTTCCTTATTTTCGTGATCAGAGGAAAGAGGTGTATGCTGACTGCATGTGAATGCAATTTTGTTCATTTGGGTCTGTGATGCTGTAATTCTTGCTTTCGGTCTGGTTGCTTCCTGTTGCTGCCTGAACGTGCCAGCATCTGGGATCACGTGCGTTACTAATGCGTTACTCACATAATACAATTTTGAGCTCTGCCAGAAACAAAACTCTTTGCGCTGATCCTGCTTCATGCAAGTGATCCTTGGCTTGTTACCTGTCCAACATTGGACTATCGTGAAGTCTCATGAAAGGCCAAGGCAAAGCTGTCGACCGGTGTACTTCACGACAACATCGGTTCGAGCGTATGACTGAATGCCTTAGAGTTGCTTGTGAACTACTCTATGGGGGAAGAATAGATCGAAAACTTAATTCATGATCGCTGAGGGGAGCATACATCGCCAGATTCAAGCCAGTTTCTTGCTGGATGATGAAGGCCATCACTCACGTACAGGACAGCTGTGCTTGCTGAGGGAGCCAGAAAGGCTTTTGTGTAATGATGAGAACCGAAAGAATACTTCTATGAAGATAGATGCTTGGCAGGCAGCAAGGCCAGCCTGGCGTTGCTAGACAGGGTTGGCTGGGATGATTGGACCATCACCCTCCCTGCCTCCTAATGTGACCGGAGCCATAAGAGGTGAAGTGCTCATCAGCTTTAGGCAACTCGTACTGGAGGACAGCCCCTCCCCGTCTTCAGTTGCTCAAGAGCATCAGGTACCTGAAACAGTCTTCATTCCATCACGTTTGGCTTACGTAGATGTGGTCTTGTGTAGAGCTAAGTAGAGAAAATGCTTACGAAGATTTAAACCCCTTGGTAACTAATTCTGCTCCTGCGTGCTCCCAGGTTCGCATCCAATGGTGGGGCGACCGTGGGCCCGGTACTCTGCTGCATCTGCTGCCAGGCCAGCCTCAGGCTGCTGTGTGCTTTCCAGTACGCTGCACCGCAAGGTTCGTACCACAGGTTTCAGTGACATGACAGAATACTCTTTTTGAAGAAATGTTCTTGCTTTGCACGCTGTGCGTGCTCAAGACAGCTTGATGCCATGCAGCTTCAACCGTAGGGTAGCAATTGTCATCTGTCCACTTGCTATGATACCAGGGCATTTGGGCAATACCTGGCTGACATGGAGTGGCTCACTCTGACGCTGGAAGATCACTTCAACGGCATGCTCGGGGAGGCTGCTGTCAAAGTGACAGGGCTTGGGGAAACCACTCCTTTCGCCGGAAGTGTCACCTTTGTCCAGGCAAGGCGTCCCCCCATGTCATCATCCCCGGATCCCTAAGGCTTGCAATGGATAGGATGGACTAACGGTCATCGGGTAGAGTTTGCCGGCATTTTTGCTGCTGACCAACAACAGATCGTTGATTCGAATTTGGTGTGGGCAGTGGCTCGGAAGCCGGGAGCAGCGGCAGATTGCCAGAGTTGGCGTACAGGTGCTTGTGAGCTTCACACCGCTACTGAGTCAGCCCACTGGCGCGCCTGAAGCCGCTCAGATCAGGACAGCTGAAGAGGGCCCTACAAAGGACGCCAGGAGATCTACTTATGCAGCTGAATTGGCAAGCTCAGGGGATCCGGCTGACGTGGCAGCTTCCAACGGGGAGGAAGCTGCCCCGGGGCAGATACTGGAGCGGCAATCGTCCCAGGAGGGGAGCAGCATCTCAGACAGGAATGCCATGGCACAGCAGGACAGCCCTGGACGTGATCAGGCATATTCCAGGGGTTTTGGCAGCGCCTTGGATCTCCATCAGAGTGCAGCTGCAGACCAGGACGCAGCAGGGCCCAGGCTGTGCTCTGGCGGCCGCAGGAAGTCTGGCAGCCTGACTTTTACGCCAGCTTCTAGGCAGCAGGAAGCTACCACAGCCGCTGGAGGTGTCACTTTCACCAATGATGGCGTGTCTGATCAGCCACCGCAGCCCAGAACAGCGTTTGGGTGGTCGCAGCTGGCAGCGGGGCACGCCAGTGCAGGCCTGCCACGGCTGGCGGAGGCGTTCCCTGTTGCGCCACCTTTCCAGCTGCCGGAAGTCGCACTGCCCACGGCGGCTGCCTGGCAGCTGCCAACATTCCACCAGAACCAGATCAGGCAGCCCTCCGTCGTGACAGGCATACCAGTAGTGCCTTTCAGCCCCATCAGTCCACACCAGGCGACAGCCAATGGCGGATGGGGCGTGTGGGAGGGCAATCAGCCTCTGCAGAGAGAGCAGACGGCGGCTGGGCCCAGTGCACACTCAGGCCCCCAGATCGACATGCTTATTCAGCGTGCAGAGCGGCTTCGCGCCGAAATGACGGCTGCTGTCGGGGCTCCTGCGCCAGAAGCCAGCAGCCCCCCACCATCCAAGGGGCTCCTACCGACCTCCAACATTGGCACGCGGCCGATAGGCAGCCCCGAGAAGCCGGCCGCATCGACAGCTGGGAGCAGAAAGGGAGCGCCCGGCAGAGCGTTGGAGAGCAAAGCAGCTGCTGGAGATTTGATGGCCACAGAGGTGGCCAGCGACAGGGCAAAACGAGGGCCAGTCGACCGGCTGAAAAGCGCGTCTCAGAGGAGGCGCACTCGTGCAGCGGAGGCCGGCGCCGATGCGCGCGGCGGCGGCGACGCCTTGGCAGCGCCGATGCGCCAACGCATGAATGACTCCTCACATGTGCCAGGTCAGGCACCGGCAGATATGCGCGCCAATGAGCCGGCCGAGAGTCGGCCACGCAGTGCCCCGGCAGTTGCTTCGCCGATGCGCGGCGGCCGCGCAGCCGATGCGATCGCGCAGCCCGGTGCTGGATCCCGCGGCGCGCCAAAGGGCAGTGGAGTGGCCCCTGCTGAGCAGCAGAAGGTTGCTGCAGGGATCACTAGCGGGCAGACAGGCGGTCGGGAGATCAGTGCAGCGGTGACGCATGCATTTGAGGTCACCATCCTGAGGGTGGAGGCCGCCCAGGGAGTGCTCGATGGAGGGAGTGACAGTGCTGGCCCCTGCTATGTCTGCTACCACTTCCCAGGCAAGCACATACACTCGCTGCGATCTGCATCATTGTGCTCTTAATATGCTTCTGCAGCCTTGCTTGTCCCCCCGCATAATATGCAGATGCAAGTGCTGCTGTGACATGTGTCACTGGTGAGTATACGACGTATAGCCTCTTGAGGAGATCCTCATCACAATGGATTTTCCTTGTGCAGGCGAGGAGGACTGTCTGTATACAAAAGAGGCATTCAGCCACAGTGGTGAGGCCGTCTTTAAGGCGACCGCCTGCCACTCTGTCACTCAATCTGCGGCAGAGCCCCTGTCTGCCCTGCTGCTTTTCGGCAACTCTGGCCTCGCCCAGGACCTCCGCTTTGAGGTGATCCACCCTTTCCTTTAATCTTACCAATCACTTCAGGCCGATTCCTTATTATATCCTTTGCTTTGCCATGCTTCCATGTACTTCAGCAGGCTACGTAGCACCATGAATGCAGGGGTCACCAAGCCACCATCAACATTGTAATGATTGAGATTTCTGTTACACTGGGGCATTTAGCCACCTGCGTAATAATGTACATGCTTGGGCAAACAACTTGCAATCACCACTATGCCTGACATCTCGTCATTACTTGAAGGCTTGAGAAGCAGAAGTCTGAGCGTCATTGCTGTATTGTCACAGCTGTGGCTCAAGCGGAAGGAAATGCCGGACTTGCTGTGCGCGGCAGCCGAGCTCCCATTGGCCGAGCTCACTGCTCTGGCTTCCTCTGCAGCGGAAGCCGCCTCGGCAGCTGCCGCCCCAGGGGAAACACCTGCCCCCTCCAGCACCGCCAGAAAAGCCATTGCGCTGCCAATGGCCCTCTCTGGAGCTGTGCAGAAATTAGCAAGGCAGCCTGAGATGCGCTTGGGAGGCAGCGATCCACCTGCTGGTGTGGTGCTGCACCTGTTGCTGCAGTACAGTGCAACGGCATGTGCCGGCAGAACGCGCGCATGTGCCGGCAGCGTGGGCGGCCAGGTCAGCGATCCTGGCGGCAACCGTGCTGCAGATGGAGATGTGCAGTCGCCTGGAAGGTCTGCCGCCATTGGGGTAGCCGCTCCTTGGGTTGTGAGCGACGCCGATTCGGACAGCGCTGCTTTCATTGACCTAGGTGAGAAACAGAATATTCTTTGTTCCTCACGCCCTTGATCTTCATGAGATGCCTTGAGCAAAAAAAGTTTTGAACTGTGACTTTGCAACGGTAGCTCACTCTGACCCAAGGCACACTGCCTTTTGGAGCCTTTTATCTTTGTACGCCTCCCTCTGCACTATCTCTGGCAGCTGAGATGACTAGAGGTCCAAGGGATGAACACAGGAACTTGAGCAGGTTTTGTGTGTGTTAGGGAGGTATGTTGAGCCGCTACCGGAGCCTATTCAGGCGACCATTCGCTTGGAAGTCGTGCGTGCATGCGGCCTGCAGGACGCCGTCAGGGCTGCAGACTCATGGGCAGGAGGTGAATTGAAATTTGGAAATGTTATCAGAACTGCTTAAAAGCCGCAAATCACCACCACTCCATGTGCCAGCTGGTGGCAGGGCCCCTGGGCAGCAAAAATCAGCACTTTCTGCCTCCATGCAATCTTGAGTGAAATATTATCAAGTTTTGCTCTGCCGCATGCACGCCTGACTGGTTGCATCTAACTGCGAGACAGAAGAGTTCCTGGAAGGTAGCTCGTGAGAAGCAAAACGCAATTGAGCTGATATTGTAGCATCTGGCTGCAGGGAGTGCCGCGCTGCGCAGGGCAAAGCAGACAGGGCCGCATGTGTCTGCCTTGCTGGCGCTGCTTCCTAAACAGGCGCCGCAGCTAAATCTGCTCGCCCTGTCAGATGCACCCAGCTTTTGCCCAGAGTTCCTGGCTGTCAAGGAAGTCGAGTTGGGGCTTGACAACTCCCACATCAGGGCCATTGCCACCCAGGTGAGACAAGCCCACCCATTACAGAGCAGACTGCAATACTGTACAGCTGAGAAGACATGTGATGCAGGCAGGCTGCTGCTATTACAAACATTATGTCACCACTGCCACTGCATTGAAAGCGTGTCGCTCTTTTCTGTGACGAGGCAGCCTCCGGGCATATAGGTCCTCCTAAGTAATGAAGCCACGCGTGACTAACTGGGTCCAGCTTGCAACCAAAATATTTGATATAAGGGCTTGTATAAGTGCCCTCTGATTTTATATCAAATTTATGGATTCTGCAGGAGCTCAAGGTGGAGTTGTACCAAACCTGCTCCCACAGTGAGGCAGCGCCCTCAAAGCTTGCTTCTGGTGCCTCGTCACCCCAGGCAGAGCGGGCTCAGGACATTCTGCTTGGCTCTGCCTCTGCACCGCTCAGCGACCTGCTCACTAGACCGCAGGCATGCTTCTATCCTGCTGTGCAGTCGACACCTTTTGCAGCACTCGGGATTGTCGGGAGCAACGTCAATGCACCAGGGGCGTTGTCTATACATACAACCATTGAGGGCTGCATGGGGCCTCCAGAGTTGTTGCGATCATTTTGCACACTGTCTCTATTATCAAGCTGGTGTCTGTACAGGGAGTCTGCAAGTGGCTCACCCTGGTATCTCAACAAGGGGCACCGGTGGGCGCACTGCAGATTGCTGCCCGCTTCACGCACTTGGATGGGACAGCACTGGAGACCGGTCCTTCTGCTAGGTGAGGATACATTTCACAAAACCACATCTCTATTCTTCAATGCAGAACTCAGCGTTTACGTGTCAGCATGGTTGTCAATACACCCCAGTGTGTCCAAGCTTTGATTTGGACAGCCATTGATTACCATCATCCCGTGGGAAACATTGCAACAAATCGGAATAGCAATCATTTTGAAATTGAACTTGATATTGCATGGACAGGAGCCCGCTGCAGCAGTGTCCATCGATGGCGCGTGCGCTGCCCGCAGAGGCGCCAGAACAGGCGCTGACAGGCAGCCGCGGATTTTTCGGGCAGACCGCGGCGGCCACGGTCTACATCGGCGATGCTCAGTTGGCAGATTCTGGCCTGCCCAGCCGGGCAGCTCGGGCTGCCCACATCTTTGCCGTCTACAGGTGACTCATTTTTCGTTGTACTGTCAAAAAATATCAGGTGCAGGAGTGCATAATCCCTACCTAGTGCTTGTGCTATCATCATGCTCAAATGATCACACTCAACTCAAGCATCTGTGCCCTGCTCCCTGCAAGTCTCTCATTCCACCATGATTCTGCGTGCTGAATGATGACACTGAACACATGCACCCCTGCCTGCTCCCTGCCTGATGCTCATCCCACTATGACATTGCATTCTACCAATGATCTGGCGTCTTGTGCCAGCTATACTGGCATGCTCCTGAGACAAGAGCAGCTGCCTTCACAATGAGATGCTGTCTTGCAAATTGCAGGCTGCCTGGAATGGCAACGTTGGAGGTCACAGGCAAAGCACAGGTGCCGCTCGTGCCAGGCACTGCCACCAATGCTGCTTCTGCGCCGCAGATATCCTTCGGGTTCCAGCGATTGCACTGGGTGAGCTCAGTCCCCTGCCCCTATTGAAATGCAAGCCAACTGCATAACAGTTTTATCTGACAAGTTCTCCTGAAGACTCAGCCGCGTGCTTCTGGGTGGCGCTTCTATCAAGCCAACCCTCTCTGATAGTCTCCTGTTAATGCGCTTCTTGTTTTTGTATAGGTGGTGGCAGATGAGGCTCTAGCGGAGGCGCTCTCCAGGAAGCCTCTGCTGGTGACACTTATGCGGCAGGGCACTGCCAAAAGAGGCGCTGCTGCACCCCAGCCGGTGCCTCTGGGCACAGCTGAGGTGGACCTGACCTCCCTCCTGCGCCCCAGGTACCTTCCTCATTTGCTAGACATTATTTTGTACAGAATATTGAGCAAAGGTATGTTGTACCAAATCACCATGATTTTTGGCATTCTCGAACCCAAGGTCATTGCAAGGTGCTCACCAATGATGTCATATGATCAATTGAAAATTTGCACTTTTCTTGGTCAGGTTGGGTGCGCAACGGCCGGTGAAGCGCTTCCTGCGTGACACCCGGCCCCTGGTCAACCCCAAGTCCAAATCCCTTGGCAGCATCTCCGTCAAGGTACTCCCCCAACATACCCAAGTTGAATTCCAAATCCAAGCAACATCTGCAAGCAGATATCCTTCTCCTTCCCTGTAGTGAGCATGAGAAAATGCTGTGCCTGCAACTAGCCACCCGTCTCATGAATGCTGTCCCTGGTTCAGGTGTTGCTGGACTTGGAACCAGAGCAGGCCCCTCCACCCCAACAGCCCCCACTGCTGTCTGCCACTGCTGAAGCAGCTCCTCGCAGCGACGCAAAAGCAGAAGGCCCTCTGTCAGCGCCAACAGTGGAAACACAACAGGCGGCCCCGCCACCTCTGATGACACATCAGCTGCCAGCCGAAACTTCCACAGATTACTTCTCGCGGATGGAGGCGCTGATCAGCACTCTGGCTTCTGGGGAGGACCTGGAGGGCGGCTTCCAGGCAGGTGCCGTCGACGTGCAGTTTCCCGGCAGCAACATCGATGACATCATCGAGCGCAGCCGCCGGCTGGGTGCGGCTGTGGGCAGCTTGGGGGCTGCCAGCTCAGCGGCCTCGGGCAGCACACTGGGCAGCCCGCAGGACACCGACAGGCACTTCCTGGACTGGGCCACAGGCATCAACCTGGGGGAGGCTGCAGCGAGTCAGCGCGAGTCACCCGCGCAGCCCGCTGACACACCCGGAGGCGCGCATGCTGCCCTGGAGGCCTGGCGCGCCAGGTTTGGCTTGGAGGAAGGTGCCGTGGCAGCTTCCGAGCAGCTGCCAGCCTGGGAGCATGCGCGCTTCAGTGATGAGGCGTTGCCCGACCTACCAGACTTCCCAACTGGGCTCCTGCCGGGTGATCTCTGGGCAGGCTACAACAGCGACGACGCGGTGGTCATCGGGCAGAGCGGGCAGGGGTCTATAGCGTCCATCGAGAATGGGCAGTGGTCGGCGGGCAGCTCTGCAGACGAGGAGGACATAGATGCGCTGGTGAAGCGGTTTAGAGCATCCTATGCGCGCATCGAGGGCCTCCCTGACCTCGTCTCGGCCGACAGCAGCTCGGACACGCCGCTGCCAGATTCAGAACCCTCTTCTGCTGCCCGACAGAAAGCTGCGGAGAGCAGCGTGCTCGGTGATGCAGCAGGCATGCATTGGGGAAGGGGTGAAGTGCTGCCTGAATCCAGTGGAAACAATCGCCACTCGCATGTGCCTGCTGATAGCAGTGCGGCACCGGCAGAAGGTGCCGCGGCGCAGTTCTCAGAGATGGCTTTGTCTGTTCACAGCGGCGGTAGTCGGTATGATTTGGGAGGGGGCCAGGCAGAGCCATCCGCAGAGAGCAGCAGTCTCAGGGCAGAAGCTCAATCAGATGCGGGTTTTCCAGGCTTGGCGGCTTCTCAGGAGGTTGCTGCATGCCACGATCATCAGCCACCGAGCACTGCTGGCCTGCAGGGCGCAGAGCCAACTGTGGAAGTAAGCTCAAATTCCGAGGTTTCCATTAAAGCCAGCGCCGCTGCCGACGGCCCTGACACAATTGCACACCCGCAGCAGTCTGCCGCATGCCAGGAGGCAAGCGGATGGAATACAGGAGAGCAGGACCAATCGGATGGGGCCGCGTTCGCTCTGGAGCAGAACGAGAGGTGTTATCTGCTCGGGGAGGAAGTGGAGGGAACGTGGGGAAACCACAGCCGGCTGGCTGACTCAGCCTACACGCTGCAGGAAGCAGTGCAGGCGCTCAGCAAGGGCAGCGCTCTCGCGCTGTTCTCCCCAGACTCCTCTCCAGTGCTTGACCGGATCAGGGCATCGCGCGGCGTTGCCTCCCACGAGCCTGATCAGGCCCTAGCCAGTCCTGCAGCTGCGGCGCTGCATGACGCCGCCATGACCAAGTTGGTTGAGCTACCAGAGCCAGCCTGCAGCGCTCCAGATATTTTGCCGGGTGATGAGGGAGAGAGGGATTCAGAGGGCAGCGGGTGCCCGGTGTTGCAAAGCGCAAGCAGCACGCAGGGGCCTCGCAGCAAAGCAGAGGGTGATGCGGAAGTTGTGGCTCCTCCAGCAGCAGAGCAGGTGCTTTGTAGAGAAGGTGAGTCACATTTATATGCACTACTTTGCGCTGCAGTCGTTTCCGCTGTGGACCTTAACATGCAACAGTCAGGCAGCAGGCTCAGATGATACTTGCACAATTTAAGAAGACAGCATAGCACCTGCTCTTGAGCACAGGAGGACGGTGGGTAAGCACCCTCAATGTGTCTGTTGTCCAGGGATGGAGGCAACTAGCATTGATGAGAGCAGCCGATCACATATGGCGCTTGCAGCCGCGAGGATACAAACCTGCTCTGATGACGAGGAGTATGCAGTGCTGGACCTTGGCGGTGGCTACTGCAGCAGCTCAGACGGCAGCGGTGACTACTGGGGACCGGCTGACGACGGGCCACGCACCTACCAGGCCCCAAGGTGGGCATCTTAATTGTTTCAAGGCCCCAAGCAGATGACGCCTTTACAAGAGACCAGAGGGCTTTCAGTGCCCAGCACGGATCCTTCCATGCGTTGTGACTGTCTTAGGTAGCTCTGGGACGAGTTTCTGTCAATATCACAACAATTTGTCTGCCTGATGATATGGCCTACACAGCTCAAAAGCTTTGTCGTGGAAATTCACATTTACTGCATTGCCGCTGCAGGGGCGCGCTCGCTCTGCCCTCCATCGATGCGGACGACTGGATGTTTGGACTGGGCGCTGCAACCGCGCAAATTGCCGTGGCTGCTCCTGCGGACGCCGGGGTGCCATCCGCGGCCCCACCTTCGGGACGTGCTGAACTTGGCACTTCAAACTCCAAAGATGCGCCAGATCAGGCCTCGGCTCCAGCGCCAGATCTGGCCGCGACGCCGGTGCCAATCCACGGAGCAGCTCCAGTGCCAGATCACGCACCGGCACATGTGCCATGCACATTTGCGAATGTGCTGCTGCCCGGGGCCGGCGGCGGCGGCAGCGAGGCCGGCAGCTCCGGCGGCTCGTCAGCAGAGGAGCGGCGCGCATCCGTTTGCGGCGCCGGCAGAGCTGGCGTCGGCGCCGGCGCGGCCGTGCTGGGCAGCGCGGCACGCCTGACGATCTCGGAGTACTTTGCCGCGGCCGAGGGAGTCGACCCGGAGCCGCCCGGAGGCAGCCCCAGCACTGCCCGGACCCTGTCAGACGCTGACCTGGCATCGTCTCGCGGGCAGATCATCCACGGCAGCCCGCAGCCTCTTCCCATGCGCTCTCCTACTGCGGCCCAGGCTGTTGGCCTCTTGTCTTGGGATGCCTTGCTTGCGTCCCAGACAAGCATGCAGCACCAGGTAGAGCGGCAGGCGTGTAGCCCAGCAGGTGCTGCAGATCATAATGATGCTGACGGTGGGGAGGCGGCAGCTGCTGTCAGCGCAGCGCCCGTCATGTTCTTGAACGCGCTGCCAGCGGCGGCCGGGGCTGGGGACGCTGAGTCTACGCCGAGCTCTCCATCTGCCACCTCATCAGATTTGGCAGGTGACCAGGGGCATGGGAGCATGTTCCAAGCTCCCCCAGTGGAGGCACGCAGTCCGCCGGCAGCCTTGCAGGCTCCCAGGGGTGATAATGCTGGTGAAGGGGCCCTGTCGCGCCGGGAGCAGTTCAGGCGAGCGGTGGCCGCGGCCGAGACCGAGCGCCAAAATAGGCTGCAAGCAGAGCCCCTGTCAGCACTGGACGCCAGCACCCGTGCATCTGTGCCGCCTGCATCGCCGCAGCATGGGGAGGGAGCAGAAAATGTGCAGCAGGGGAGTGCACAGCACGGACAGGAAGCCCAGCGTCCATCTCCGGTGAAGCATAGTCGCGGTGAGGCAGTCAGCGCGTCGCAGAGCCTGGATGACATTGACGACAGCAGCTGCAGCGCGGCATGCGATGTGCCCACAGTGGACGGCTTGGCTCTGCATCAGACTCTATCAACACCCGTGGACGTCGACTGCCCTGACTTTGTGGCAAGTCAGGAAGCCTCGACCAGCCGAGACGGCGCAGCAGACTCTCTGCATCCCCGCGAGGAGCAAGGGCACCTGCCATCCTTGACAGATGGGAGCGATGCAGGCTGTCTTCCGGCCTCAGACGCAGCAGACGATCATGGCAAGCTGGTGCAAAGCCAGGCTGCAGCGGATTCGCCTACCCTGATCGGCGATGCAGAAGTCCTGAGCTTTGCAGAGCTGCCTGCAGACACTGCAATGTCCCCATCAGGCAGTCTCCCTCTGCAGCCTTCAGCTGACCTCGAGCCCCCATTGACCCACGAAAAAGCTCGCGGACCGGAAAGCTCCGAGCCGCCAGCAGAGGCGGCAGTCATTGCTGCCCCGCCCTCAAGGCGGAGCAGCAGCCCTGGCGGTCCACACCGAGGGGAGTCTCAGACGCTGAAAGACACACCTGCAGCCGAGGTTGGGGCGGGGTTAGCCGAAAGGGTGGAATCAGGGGTGGTCACGCCGCGGCGGCAGAGCACGCAGGAGCTCATCGCGCGCTTCTCAGCAGGCGTTCCTGATTCAGCTCGGCCACCGCCCACATCCCCGCTCAAGTTCCTCCGAGCTGCCAGAGGTGTACACCCTCCACAAATGCGCACACCATTCCTTGTCTGTGCAATGAGTGGCGTGCCTTACCCTGTCGCCAGACTGGGCTGCTTGGATGTGTGCTGCTTCTTGTCCTTAGTTCTGCAGTCATAAACCTGAAAGCTAGATCAGGGTCTGATGTATGATATGTCTGCAGAGCACCGCTCACCTCAGCAAGAGGCTGCGGCGTCGACCGCTGGTCCAGCAAATGCCCGGTCAGACCAGCCAGTGGGTATCAGGACAGCTGCAATTACATCGCCGGCCGGTTACCTTGCCAACCTTGGCCCTCCGGCCGCACGTGTCACTTACAGCGCCCTCCCCCGCAGCCCACCAACGTCAGGTCAGCACTTACCTTCAGTCATTCAGGCTTGCTGTGTCCCTTTTTCGTTCATTTTAGCAGTGCACGCTGATGCACTGCAGAGCCTAGCCGGTTAAGACTCCCAGACATTCCTCGACTGCATACCCAAGCATAACACAAACTCAATGTTGATGCAGCAGGCGCTAATGGGCTGCCGTGGTCCCCCGAGCGGCTACCACGGCTGCCGGCCGCGGCAGAAGGCCCGGCCCCGGCCCTGGCCTCGGCGCTGCCGCTGCCGCCGCCGCAGCTGACGGGTGCGGCCGATGGCGTCCCGACTGGGACGTCTTTGCCAAACAGCTTCCCGGGGCATCGCCTGCGAGACATGGAGCCTCAGGCGGTGGTGCCTGCCCTGCGCCGGCTGTGGTGCGCTGCTTTTAGGCCACGATGCTTAACTCTAGCGTGCCTCTATAATGACGCTCCACACTGCTGTCTCAGCGCGCGTGCATGGCAATCTGGCTCTGCACGAGCACTAGTTTTAGAGATATCGTCCATGTATTGCCAAGTGTGGTATTTCACTGAAGGGGTGGAAGCAAACTCATCAGAGCGCAATGACATCTTTGGAGGGGCCACTCTGCGAGACCTTTCCTGGACATTTGGAGAGCTGGCTTGCTTAAAGGCAGATTTAGAGCCAGTAGTGATGAAAGATGTGATGTTTGGCAGGGGGCATGCGGCAAGCGGGGAGGGGCAGGGCGGCCGCGCACAGCAGCACGCCCCCGTTCAGCGGCTGCTGTTCCCTCTGGCTGGCAGAGCCGAAGACTCCAGTGGCGGCTTTGGGTGAGCTGCTGCTTGCTTAGTCTCATAGCAAGACCCCTGCTTTGCTGTGGTACTTCATTTGTACAGTTGAACCTGCCATGCCTTTGGATTGCTCCTGACGGTGTAGATTTGAGCATGCTGCATGAGCTTCCCTGATCGAGCTTTTAAGAACAGAGTGCAGTGTATTTTGACCGCGTGTGCTGTTGGGTGATTCTGCAGGGAACAGCAGGAGCGGCCTGACAGCAGCCATAGTACCATCTCACAGGCGTCGACGCATTGCTCGCGTGCCAGTTTAGCGCGGCCGCCGGGCCCCTTCACTGGGGCCACCGCAGTGGGAACCCACGCCACCGAGGGCCCCCTGAGCCGTGGGCATGAGAGGGAACGCCTCAGGGTGCGCAACCACCGGGAGCGGCCGGCGCCGCGGCGGGGGCCAGCTGATGCGGAGGCGGAGCGCATCGCGCAGATCATGGCCTCCGCCCGCGGCCAGCCGTGGCAGCCTGGGGGGTTTGGTAATGACTAGCGACAAATGCATTGAAGTGCAGCACCGAGAATATGTACGGCAAGAGAATCATTGTGCAGATCATGGCCTCCGCCCGGGGCCAGCCGTGGCAGCCTGGGGGTTTGGTCATGACGAGGGACAGGTGCAGTTGACTGCGGTGTTGTGAAGACAGGATTCTCCTAGATCCGGAGTCGGAGGATTGCAATGTGATTTTTGCATTCATTTTGCTGTCCATACCATTTGTCACTTTTTACTTGTATAAGTTGTCATCGTTCTGATGACTCATCGGATCGGATCTCTCAGACTGTCTTCGGTCTTTGTCCAGCCCTGGGCCAGGTGACAGAGGGTGCCTTTTCATTGCCAATGCATGCAATTGCCAACGCATGCATTTGCAAACTGAGCAGTTGAGAGCACTTTGAGGATTTCAAAGGTTGGGCGCTTGATTGCAGCTTTGACAGTGTTCAACCTTCCATTCCAGCCCTTGACAACTTGTCAGCTTGAAGCATAAGACTAGGGTGGCTTCCAGGCCTGATTAATACTGGAATGCATAATTTGAAGTGAGGCTGTAATGCAAGATGAAATCACAACAACACCATTGAGCTTCACCACGATTGGCATGATCATCAGAATATTTGTCAAGAGAGGAATGGAAAATCGTTATCAGCGATGTCCAAACTCCACTAATGTAGTAGACCCGAGGTCGTCTCTGTTCCATGCGCCTAGATTGGCTTTCCCGCCTCCAGCAAGACGAGTCGCAGTCCGAGTCTCATGGGCAAAGCATATCTGTTCTTGGTGATTACCACTTAAATTGTCGACTGGTTAGTTAAAACTTGAAGTCCGGTCCTGGTGGTCGGATTTTCCTTTTTAAGTCCTATTAAGCCATCAAAGGCCAATACCACCAGACAGTTGACCGGAAAGCAAGGAATACTTAGTTACAAAACATACCTTACTTGCCATCAACGTTTTAAATTGTGCTAGACTAAATTCCTCAATCAGAAATCACTTGTATTCCTGCCGCTAAATATAGGTCAACAGATGGCAGCACATAACCATTCCTTCTACCCTACCTGTTTGCTGCTTGATCTTGATGATACTCTTTATCAGGTAGCAGAAATCCCCGACATCGTCCGGCGGAATATCCAAGGCGAGTCCTGTCTCATTCACCTTGGGAGCTCAGGAGTTGCAATCCTTCGGTGTCTTATTTTTTCCGTAGCAGGCATTACTGATCCAAGAGGATGGTACTTCTATGCAGGGTACATGCGCACGAAGCTCAAGATACCAGAGGAAGATATAGCACCGCTGTGCTTGGAATATTACACCAACTATGGAACAACTATGGCTGGCCTCGTGGTGTGAATTTAGTCCACACCTGAGCATTTATGCTAGAGCATAGAAATGTTGTCATGGCATAATCCTATTCCTTGGCAGAAGTCCTTGCAGATATTAGCGCACTGATGGGAGTTTAATAACTCAGTGTTGCTTGCATGCAGGCCAACGGATACAGCATAGATTTTGATGACTGGCATGCAGAGGTGCATGGCACATTGCCGTACGACAGGCTGCTGAAACGTGACAACCAGCTCAGGAAGTTTTTGGAGAGCATTCCTTTGCCAAAATATATTTTCACCAATGCGGACCAAAAGCATGCCGAAACATGCCTCGACATTATGGGAGTGGCAGACCTGTTTAAGGTGACCCACTGCTGTGGCTTCATGTGCATTGAGATGTGACAAATGCACAAGGGCATGTGCTCGTAGGAACGGATCTTTTCCTTTCTTTAAAGCAAAGCAACTGTTGGCATTGGGCATGTAAGACGCACCTGTGCATCGGTTTTGCAGGGAATTATTTGTTTTGAGTCTCTCATGGAAGAGGGGCGCAGACAGGGCGTCGTGAAAGATAACAAGCCGGTCATCTGTAAGCCCACCCAGCAGGTAAGCAGAGAGAGGGGTTCACAAAGTGCCGATTTAAAATCCAGCTGCCCAAATGGCTGCGGTGTTCCCCTTGTACGAGGACTGTCTTGTTGGAAGCAAGCAGAACTGCCAGCTGCTATGGCACATCAGCTTCCATGCAGCAAGGGATAATCAATGGAAGTGAGAAAGTCAGTGGAATGTGCCCTGTTAAATTGCAGGCCATGGAGCTTGCTCTGAAGGCTGCTGGGGCAGAAGCGGTCACCACAGTGTTCTGCGATGACTCCACAAGAAATGTTTCAGGCGGCCATGCCGCCGGCATGTTTTCTGTGCTGGTGAGCACCACTCTGCCATGCTCCATGCCTGCATTCAAACGCACTCATGCTCTGTTTTATACTCCTGCCATCTAGCAGAAAATCCTGCACGAGAAGAATACCTCCATAGGCATTGTGGCCTCCAGCAAGCCTGGATGGATGTGCATGCAACGCTGCCAGACAACGCTCTGATCCTGTGTGTGCCTTCTGTCTTTGGCCAGGTTGGAAGGACCAGCAAGGACTGCGATTCAGACCTGCAAGTGCCCAGCCTGCACGCTCTGAGGGAAGCCATGCCTGGGCTGTGGTCTGTTCCGCCCAGCACAGAGCACAAGGAGAGCGTGCACATGGCAGGGGAAGACCAGGAAGCTTCCCGTACTCCCCCCATTGTCCGGAGGCAGGGCGTCTGTGGGCGACCTGCAGAGTCCTCTGCGGAGTGCAGGCGCAGAGAGGTCAAGGTGGCGGGGTGACAGCTCCCAATTGCACCATACTGGGGTATTGACGGTCAGTAACACTGAGCAGACAAGTGTTTAACTGCCATTATTGCGCATCACCAGCACTGCAGACCTGCAAAGCGCACTAAACAGATCGGGAAGCCATGTCAGGGAATACTACCACATGTTGCATGTTCAGGATCTTGCCTCAGAGGCATAAATCAAGTGGAATATCCAGGCATGATGCAAAACCACAGCATGTGGGCCTCAATTCAAATTGCTTGCAAGTTGCTCAGTGGAGCGCGCCCATAACCTTGAAGGTCGGGTACCGGTGATGACTCACAAGCTCACAATCGGTGTCAATTGGAACCCATTCATCATTTTAAATACACGTGACTCACGTGCACGTCGGACGCTGAAAATGTATGATCACTGCAGTACATGCCCTATGGCCTCTGGCTTTGGGTTTGCCGACCATGTAATAATAACAACAATAATAATAATAATGATAATACATGTTCAGACAGGAACGCCTCACATTCGTTTCAATGACCATCAAAGCCAAAATGGTGGGTCATGCATGGGCAGTTCATAATCTCTGGGCACGCTGGGCAAAAATCCTGCCCATCCTGGCCGAATTAGTAGTGATCCGTTGAAACGGATGATGCGTACCGAACAAAAGCTTATACTTTCATGAACAGTTGTCGTTTCTGAGTCTAGGACAAGCCCTGCACGCCAGCGCTGCAGTGGGATCTTGACCTTGAAACAAAGTTCATGTAGGACAGTAGCCACGCTGGTTCCTCATTTGTCTTTCTGTGTTGACGCAATATACCGTGTTATGCATCCAGTCGAAGGAACTTGCTTCCTAGCTTTGAAGTGACTATAGGTGGACAGAGGATTAAAACCCATTTCGAGGGCATCTTGGGATATTACAAGCGGAGATACTAGCATTCAGTGATGAGTGGCACTTCAACGCATCAATACGCGGTATCTGAAGGAGTGCCTGCAAGCTTGCAGCAGCAAGTTCCCTCTGCAGAGAGCTTGGCGATCGGGCTGAACGCTTGGAAATGGGCTGCTTTTGACGCTAATCGCCCCTTCTGCGCCCCTTGGACAGTGCTGCCGCCTTTTCTCCCACCTCAGGATGCCTCTGTGTCGCAGCAGGTGCCCTCTTTGAAGCCCAACGCCACCCCTGGTACTGACCTGTGTGGCACTGGCAAAACCCTTCCTTGCTACAAAGGCTGAGGCTTGGCTTGTTCCTTTGCACCTCTTATAGATACCTTGCACGCTCTTACCTCTCATTCTCAACTGGTGACCACCGTTCATACAATGCAAGATTAATCAGCGCACCATCTGTGCAGCAGGCTCCAGCGGCCCCAAGCGAGCTCTCCTCGCTGCTGTCCGAGGACCAGCCGGCCTCGAGCGCTGATCCCTCCTCCGTTGCCGGCCCACAGAATGGCTGGAGCCATCCGTCACCTGCCCAGCCGCAGTCCATGCCCATGCCGGCCTCCCTGCCACAGCCCTCAGCCAGCTTCGCGCTCGCAGTGGGCACCAACGGGGAGGTGAACCCCAACCCACTGTCATCTTCCCGTGCTCAAAGAACATTATTATCATCATTGGTATAGATGGCATCACAAGTACTGGTGCACTTATCTTGCACGCATGTGTTGCCTTTCCTGTGCTGAGCTGCCAGTAGGTCCAAGGACTGTCAAAGATTCTGGTCTTGTGCAAGCACACTGCTTGCAGAAACCTAAGGGTTGATGCCGGAAAGGTGTTCTTTCTGAAGCGCCTCATTTTCTGCAATTATTTTCCCTTTATTCCTCTTGAAGGTGAGCTACATGGCTTTGGGGGCCTGTAAATGAACGCAGCCACTACTCTTACTTTTGCCAATGCTAAGACCTTTGCTGTTTATTGAAGGTGAGCTACACGGCGTCGGGGGCGCTGAACGACCCGTGCCGCTACCCGCACTTTGCGGCTGCGCGCGAGTACTTGGCTGGGGCGCTGCGGCTGGACGCGGCTGCGCTGGCGCTGCGCGCACGGATGGAGGACCCGGCCGTCGCGGCCGCGCTCGACTGCAAGCCCGACCTGCTGCTCGGCGCGATGGCGCACCCCCACCTTGCGGTGCGCGTTCCCCTCCTTCAACCCCACGACATGCCCCTTGATAGCAATTTGCTGAGGACTCTTGAGATTAGTTGCACTGCTGCCATTCTGGCATGCGCCAGTCCAGCCTTCTGTGAGGTGCCTCCTACATGACACTATCGTACTGGTGAAGTGTATTGTAGGCTCAAGTTGCAGAAGGCTGGTATCTGATATTGCCAAAGGCTGGAGAGCTTTTTGTGTGTAACACTTAGGCAATGGCGGCTATTGTCTTACAACGTCCTTTGTTGGAGTGCTATGGTACAGACCATGAGCGCAGCAAAAGCTCTTACTGGGTCACAAGTGTGCTGATGTCAGCATTTCCTGTCGCCCAGATGGGGGGTCCCCATTTTGCGGCGCAGCTTGCGGCCGCGGCGCGCGGAGTCGGCATGCCCAGCAGCGCGCTGGCCGGCTCCACCAGCAGCGCAGGCAAGGCGCTGGCCTACAGCAAGCTGGTGCGCAAGGCCAGCCGCGGAGTGTTTAAGCGCGTCATCCGCAAGATGCTGCAGACTCCTGACGGCTCGCTGCCGCTCTGCACCAGCAACCGCTGCATTATTCCCTCTCCCGGTGGGTGCCCTCGCAGAGATGTCCCTTTCACTGTCACTGTCACCAGAAAGGCAGACACATCGGAAGCCTGCGCTACTGATGGTGGATGGTGGACGACTGCCCGCAAGACCAATGAGCCTCAGGTGGCTCCCAACAGGGGTGTGAAGATCTTTAATACTGTCGTTGAGAATGGTGGCGAGCTTTCTGCAGAATGCTGCAAGGGGCATATGCATCAAGCCGCTCAGGTTATCTAGGGACATTCCCTGCTGCGCTGTAGAAAGCCTTGGTGTGAGGGTGTGCTGCTTGATGCTTTGAACGAGCCAAATAAAGTAGGTGTGTGCCTACGTGCAATGTATGCATCTGTCTGATGGCAATGACGTTTAATAAATGATGAGATCATCAGATGTATGGGGAGTATCAGGGCACGCTGACACATGCAATCACATTGCTGATTCTGCTTGCATGACCCAGGAACAGAGGAAAGTCCGCCGCTGCTAGACATGCATGTGCAGCATGAGGGATTGCCGCCCACTACAGCTGGCCCCAGTAGCTCTGCAGGTGACCTGACTCCTTCCCTTATTTCTTCCCTTTCTGAAAGTCATCTGCATGAAGGTGACTTTGGAAAGGCACGAAAAGGGCTCTTCTTGACAATGACTCTGGATGGCAGTCTGAGATGGGGTTGTTGTTGCAGTCGCAGTGGGCACTCCGGTGGACTCTTTTGGAGGTCACATGAGCGCCGCGCCTGCTGCACCAGCCAGCCTGCTGTTCCCTCCCTCAAACCCACACAGCATGGCTCCCATTCCAGCCAGTCAGGTGCGTCTGGCTCTGCAAAGTTCTCTGCCCTGCAATTGAATCCCCACATCTGTATCACCTTGGGGTGAGTGACTTGAACGGTGTTCAAGCTCCAAACAGCAGCTTGTCTTTTGATCTCGGCCAGCCTTAACTAAACTCATACAGCCAGAATGATGACAGCTTCACAGCTGGAGACTGGGAGACCAGCTTGTGCCTCTGGCAAAGCATGGTGAGCCTCAATAGGCATCGCTCATGTCTTCCTGAACTCTGGTGTCAGGGATACCCAGTGGGGCAGCGTCCATTCTGCGCGGCCGGTGGCGCATGCGCGCCCACACGAGCTGCTCTCGACTGGCCAGATGACCTGCCGTGCGTCGATCCCAGGTCTGTCTCACCCCCCACATCTCCATCCGAACACTGAGTTGAATTTGTTCATATGTCACGAGCTGATGCTTGCTGTCCTGGAGAAGGGCATGTACAATCTTCACTCGCATCTAGTGCAGTGCTGTTGTTCTTTCTCCTGCGCTAAGGATTTGGCAGGACGAGCGCTGCTAAGGTGTGGGTGTCAGAAATCTCATGTGGTGTGTTGCTGGTGTTGCAGCAAGGTGTCCATTCCAGTGGACAAGGCAATTGGGCTGATGGAGTGGGTGCAGTCCCTTGGGCACGATGTTCCTGAGCTGGGGGAGTTGCAGGGTTTGAAAAAGCGGTGCGAACCCTGCCCCTGGCTGTTCAGCTGATTTCAATGCAGTGCATGCTGCTGCCTGAGTGAGGCCCTTCAATTCCTTGCACGTTTCCTTTGATGAGCTGTGGTACTGTCAACCTCTTTGTATCATGGATTGAACCTTCGCCATCCCTTGTCTGCATGGTATGCGGGGTTTCTAGTGAGAAACAGTGTGAGTAGATGCCTGGTGTGCATGCTAGGCCTTCTGCGGACACCGAGACAAAGCGGAACGTGAAGCCAAGGGCGGCCCACGGAGGGATGCACAGAGGCGCTGATGGCACCTCTGGTGACGCAGCAGACGGTGCTGCTTCTTCCTCCCGCCTCATACTCGCCTTCCTATCACTTGCTCTCGCAGTTTCAGAGTGCAACGTGCTCTGCAACACTGAATTACAACGGTGAGCATGCTTGCACGCAAAGGAAAGCAGCAACGCTGGTCACCCGCATTGATTGCATTGATGGCTTGTCTTGTGGGTGTCTGCGCAGATGATGCAGTAGCTGGGCTGGCAGCACTGCGCGCTGCACCAATGGATGATGAGTAATTGCTGAGGTTGGCAAAGTGTGCGGCAAATATGCTGGGACTGGGATGGAGCTGTTGATATGGTGATACTGACAGCCGTGCATCATATATTGAGCCGGCAGGGCTGAATTTAGTACAAAGAAACGGTCTGCACGTGCTTAATTTCTGTCATCATGATCAACATGACAAGCAGGGGACTCTAAATCAGTTCAGGGTCCCCTGTAACAATTTGCATGAATTGATGGGGCTGCGCCTAGGATGTGACACTCATGAAAGAAATAGATTATCGGCATTATTGCACAGGCGTACTGTCTAGGTTGATAGTGTCAATTTTACTCCCTTGGAATATAAGTTTCCAAGCAGCACAGTCACATGGAATGCTGCTTGGAAACCTTGCTGTGGAAAGTTTATCATGACAGCACAGTCTCACAGCATTGCATGGTTGACGTCAATAGTCTCACAAGATTGTGTCCGTTGAGGCCTTCTGAGCAACAGTGTCTTCATGTTGCTGGACGTGAGTGCGTACTGAATACCGTTTTCAGGTACCACTGGTGACCTGAAAGATTAAGCGTTGACTCCCCGCCGCCATTGTTCCGCCGGTGAGCCGCTGATGTTCTGTCAGAATTTCTGGCTTACTACTTCGAAATTAATCGCTGCTGGCCACTCATCCTGGTTGAGTGTTCTATAGATAAGTTTTCGGCAGCAATATGACGAGAGAGAGTGAGAGAAACATTACATCGTGTACGTACCAGCCAACAAGGCTGGTTAGATGCTCACTGTATCTGAACCAGTGTATACTCGTCCTAATGAGAGTCTGATGAACTCAGCCACCTGTACTAGATCATCTTGCCACATGAACTGACGCATAGTAGTGATACTGGGCCTAAACAGGCTGTCATACCTAGCACGCAGATCATGAAGCGCAGGACACTCAAAGACAATATGCCTTTCATCACCAATAGCCTGAGTGTTGCACAACTGACAGAAACGTTCTAAGCGAGGTACTCGATTTCCCCGACGAAGAAATGGAAAAACATAAAAAAGGAAGTATTGGCCATTGCCGGATTTGAACCGACGACTTCACCATCTCATGTCCACCCGAGGGTGGACGTGCTTTCGCCGTAGTGGGCGACTAGCATTGGCTTTTGAGAGCGAAATGGCCTTCAAGTTCGAGGTGGTAATATTCGGTATAATATATAGTTTTAGGCAATCCTTCAACCCTGAGGTGAAGAGACAGTGTTGATAGTGTGCAACGTACTCCTCCGACTTGCGCCCGGATCTCCTCTATAAAACTGCAGAAAGTGATTTACAAGCCTTGCTGCGCAGCAGCGGCTTCAATTCTCTTCTGTAAGCTCACGGGACCGCCAGCCACGAGCTGGACTGCTCAGTGCGGTAGAGGCAACATCCCAAGAAGCTACATGAAGCCGCCTGCAAATCACCTCAATGGAGTGTCTTGAATGACTTCTGCACTTCCGCAGACCATCGATTTCCATTGCAGTTTCCATGAGCACTCTTCAGAGGGTCCGACAAAGATGCCTCGTGTCCTACAGGAAAGTGATTGCTGTCTATAAGGAGCCTTGTGACTAGATCTAGAGGACAGGTTGCTGATATACTGTATGCGTTTGAGCCAGGACAACAGAATGTCAAACTTGGCCATGGCAAACACACCGCTGATATTTACATTGAGTCATTTCCATTTCGGTGATAGTCAAATTTATATGTTGCTGCATACACACGCAGTCAAGTCAGTATGCAAGATTGTACCATCGGTCTTGCATAGATGGGTAGTGCTTTATTGAAAGTCACGGAGCACGCCAATAAGTGTTGCACCTTCGATCAAACACACTCCAGGTTGAACCTGTTGGGCTTGTTTTCACCTTTGTCTGCTTTCTGGCTCACCCCTCCATGCCTTGCCCTATTTGCCCAAACAGCTCAAGCCGGCAGACAGTATAATCGCACTAATGACAGCGGCCCCATCAAAATTCCAGGAATCTGGAGAGGGAGACATGCTTTCAAAGCATCCACTGACTCAAACTGAACGCAATGCACTTTCTCCTCACTGCATCGTCTAAACCATGGGGCGTATAAACAAGTCTGTCTCTGGAGACAAATCCATCTCAGCCAAATTACCCCCGAAGTGTGGAGGAAAATCAAAGACAGGAGAGATTTGCTGGTGCCAGCACCAAGCTGGCCTAATTTATCAGCAAAGGGGTTAATCGTCTTTTACATGAGCCAGAATAGGACAGTGAACGGATGCCTTCGACAAATTTTCGACAGCAGGACAGAACTTTACAGTATTCATACGAGTAGACAGCAAGTACAAAGCAAAATGTACAGACGCTGCTCTCCAAGGGCATTTGAAAAGGCACCAGGAAGAGCATCATTGCAATCATATCTGATCAGTGTCATGACTGTCATGACTCGGATATCGCGATGCATCAAGTAAAAAGTTTCCCGCTGAAGAAAGCTGCATCATGCTGATATCATCGATGGGCTCCTGCTAGATAGTCTCCATGCATCGCCCGGACGCCATGTCGCACAGCTTGATGGCAGCCGCCCTGTCTGGCTGACACGAGGCCGTTACCAGAGGCTGGCTGGGCGCTGGCACCCATACAAGTTTTTCTATCTCCTTGTATCTCTCATGTCCTCCAAGCTCAAGCTGCCCGGCGCCATGCGGCGTTCCAGAATGTTTAAGAATGAGGTAGCATGCATAGAAACAAGATCCAGGTTGCTCTGCCCAAAAGAATAGATGGATCAGGTCACAAGAAGGCATGCATGCGCACGTGTTCTGATGTCAGTACTGTCACACGGTGATGTTGATGTTGACATCAACATCATCATCAACAGCTCTAAGAATCGCATGATGATGTTTCGGAAGGCTTTTTCCCTGCTTTGTCAGTCAGGCCTGAGGTTGACATGTGAAAGCTGGGGATTTTGTTGTTGCTGGCACCAGCACCACCTATATTATTATTCATTTTTCCGGAAACAGGTTGCCCCCTGGTGTCATGCCCCCAACATGGTTGCAAAGAACAGCAAACAATAAGGACTTGGCCATTGCCGGAGAACCGACGACTTCACCATCTCAAGGTTCCTCGTACCCTAAGGCTGTGCTGAAAAGCAAGCGGAACTTTTTGTACTCGATTGAGAGCGAAATGGCCTTCACGATGAGAAATCTCGACTTTCAAAACTTATATCGGAGACGAACGGCGAGTGCCCTTCATACCAAAAACTCGACTCAGCACACATGACTTCTGAGTGATGCAGCAATGACCTGAAGAAAACCGCAAGATTGTATCAACTTTGCAAATTCCACCAAATATGCCATAGGTTTTCACTTTCCACTGAGATTGTGACAGTCAACAGTCAACAGTCAACCGCGGCCCATGCGTTGAGGCTGTGAAGAAGGCTGGTATATACACAATCGCATAGGTGTTGGAAGATCAGAAAGCCATTACAGAGAGCCATGCATGGATAGGACATCTTTGTGGATTAACATAACATATTTCCTGAAGTAAATGGCATATATTACAGGTCTTGAGAGTCATCCAGCAAGCAGTACAGATGATTGTCCCGGCAGCCCACAACAATATGACCATCAAAAGCCACTGGCGAGGAGAACACATCTCCGCCCAAAGTTGTGCAGTGGACTATCCCATTTTGTGGGGATTCAGCTTGTCCTGTTTTGAGCCATGCCACAGTTCCAGAGTTTGCACAGCACGCAAGCCTTCTGAGATCAAAACCTCTTCTTTCCGTATCGCTGTCCAACACAGACTCCTCAGGGCATGACAAGGTGCCTGTGGCATTCCGCTCCTCTGTGCTCTCCTCACAGTCTTTAGGCACAGATGTTGTTGCAGCATTCAGAAACTTCAGTACATCTTTGGCGGACAGTATCGGCGTGGCGGTTGTACTGATGCCTCCTGTGCCAATCGGCTGCACCCATTGCACTGCTCCATCGCTGGACTTTAAGCAGTGAAGCGTCCCTTTTTGGCACCCAACAAGGATCTGATTTCCCGTTTCAGTCCCGCCAATGAGGCACGGCGATGCGAAGACTGCTGATCCAATATCTGTCTTCCACAGCAGCTGCCCTGTGGGCATAAGCACATACCTAGTATCTTTGGCTTTTCCAGGGAAGCTATTTCGCGCATTGTCAGAAGCAACACACTTGCATGTCAGAAGCTGATGTCAGCAGAGAGGCTGATTGTGCAGACCTGCAGCAGAGAAGGCTATGACATGGCCCTTGGCAGTCGCCGCAATGACTGAGGCACTTTCAAGTGTCACAGCCGGCGCTGCAAAGACAGGAGATCCAAGCCGAGCACTCCATGCCAGTGCAATACCACCTTCGCTGCCCCCGCCTGCTTCTTGGCCGGCCTGTGCGCATTCACGTTTTGTCAAGACGCATGTTCCAGATCACGAAAGCAGCCAGGTGGTCTGGATCAGGAAAGACGATGTGTTCCTGTACAGATGCCATTCATGCAACAAGATGTGTGAAATAACCAAGGCTGCATTGGGTGAAATACTTGCTTCTAAAGCGCGGGTTGGACTGTAGGAAGAAGGCAAACCTGAGGCCCGAGGCTGAAATCCCAGGCGCTGAGGGTGCCGTCCAGCGCGCAGAGATATGCTCGCCTGCTGGCGGCATGAAAAGCTACCGATGCTGACACCGCCGAGCCTACATCCTGCCGCAGTATGACCTCCCCTGCACCCACTCTCAGAGATCATCGCCTGGTGTATGGGCATCGCATCAGGTGCGTGAGCACAGATTGAGTTGGCAGCACCAGCTTATGCTGTAGTGCAAAAGACTGAATGGGAAAAAGCATCGATCTGGTCCACAAAAAACTGGCGACCTGGGGCTCTGCAGATGGTGAGCTGGCGGCCATGTGAGGCAGCCCAGATGTACCCGAGCCAGGGGTCAGTCACGGGGGCAGCCCTCAGAGCGCCTCCAGTCTCGCAGCTGCCCACCTGCACGCCGTCCGTCGTGCGCAGAAAGCACAGACGGCCTTCGCTTTGTGCCACCGCTACATGCTGCACAGGACAATAAGTAAGTTACTGTATTCTTGATGGCCAAGTTTTCACAATCATGGTCTTGTGCTGCTGACAGATGCCAATCTCCCCTCTTGCAAGTGATATCAAACATTAACAAGCCATTCAATATTGTCGGCATGACACCGGAAAACAAAATCATGAATTCACGTAGTGTGCAATGCTCTGGAACCCGAATCACCGTACCTATAGGTACATTGTTGTTATTATTATTATTACACGTTTCCAAGAGGCAAGGTGCGTCCTGCAGACAAGCTGCAGTAGGTACATATGGCTGCCCCCAATGCAGCTCTTGCAAGAGTGAGATATGGTTTGATGGCAGGAATAATTTTCTGGAAGCAGACACGCTGTTACCTGCAAGTCGCCAGTCAGAGTCAGGCCGCTTTCTGCACGGCCGTCAGTTGTTGACCTCCACAGCGGCGTGCCGGAGCGGCCGTCAATGCACACCACGTCGCCGCCATGCGAGCAGCCCAGGACAAACCACCTGATACCACAATATCATTTGATTTGATTTGAACTTTACAGATGCTACAAGATAGGACTTAGATGAATGTCTGCCACCAGAGTATGTGCGTGTACTCGAGTTTGGCATTTTCATGATTGCACTATGCCCCTTCTCTGCTCTACATCCAAGTTTCCAGGGAGATTCATGCTGCACTTCATTCCAATTGTTCGCTTGAATGGGTACCTGAGCTGCTCTTCTCTCAGTTGCCGGCTCCCCTCACGCTCCCAGCCGCTGTTCTTGCCTGCCTGCTCTAAAGCGGACTGCACCAGAATGACCGGCGATGCATCCACACACTCACTCATCTCCACTCGCCATAGCACACCTCTCTCCTGTCTCTCCGTTATGTCATCTCCTTGTCCCAGCTCTGAAGTATGCTGTGTCGCCTGACCTCTTTTCTCACCCATCCTGGCTCCCTCATCCTCGGTTGAGACCCCAGCAGCTGTATGTGATTGGTGTGCTGGGACGCCAGATTCCTCAGATTCCTCAGACGCGCTGCCGGCAAGTTGTGGAAGTTGCAGAGGAAGCTGCGCGGAAGATGCAAGCGCAGCTGCGGCAGAGAAGACGCCAGCGCGCGGCCACACGCTGACGTGGCCGCCACGCTGGAGCACCATGCCGCCGAGGGCCGGCGTCGGCGGAGTCAGCGTCCAGTCAGCTCTGCCCGGAGCCTGATCTGGCTCCCGCGCAGATACTCGCCGCCTCTTCCTGAGCTGCTCATGGAGTGCATCCTGCAATTGGCGGCTCTCAAGCGCGGCTGTACTCGGCGCTGCAGCCCGGCTGGGCTTGTCTCGGCTGTCTGGGTTGGGCATTGAGTTTGTCGCGCGCATGGCTCGAAGCTGAGCAGCCAAGGTCCTTGCAGTTGGGAAGGTGATCAGCATGCGCACATCCACACCCAGCCAGCCAGCCACCTGTGCAGACACCAGCAGGATCTCAGAATAGCACAGCGGGAGGAATTGAAGCCACAGGTGCTGCAACCATGCGGTGATTCCTGTCCAATACATGTTCCCTTTTCAAGTGATGTAGGTCTTCTCCACAGTTGGGCATCGCAAATGACACAGTGAACAGGGTGCCCACCTGATCAAAGGACTACCATGCATTCCCCTGTGCTCAAGGTCAGGTACAAGCAGGTATGTCAAATGAGAAGAGTGCTGGTGGTGTCACCTGGGCAGCGGCCAGCGAGTCTCCGCCCGCGCTCCAGAAGTCCGTGCCGGGCTCCAGAGCGCGCGAGGGCAGGCCCAGAGCCGCGCTGAATGCACGCATCGCCGCCGCCTCCAACCCCCCGGGGCCGGCGAAGGGAAAGCCGCGCGGGAGATCGGCTTGCGCTTCAACCTCTGGATGAATGATCCCTCCCTGCTGCAAATATGAGCAGTATACATTGAATGAATCGTTTGAAGGTTTTAAGCAGCGAGCTTCCGAGCCATACCTGATGAGGTTTGGCGTTTAATATTCATTCCTGCTAATACTAGGAGGTGCAAGATAATATAAACAGGATGGTATGGCCGCATGACAGGAATTTGCAGTGCTGCTCCACTGCATGAAGCATAACGAGGGTGCTGACCTGGGCAGCAGCACTCGAGGGTGGACCATCGATGCACTGCGCCAGTCCTGCCGGCCGCGGCAGGTCCCCCCGCTGGATCTTCCCTGCGCTGGATCTCGGCAGCGCCGGCAGCACAACAATGATCGAGGGGACTGCAGCCGTAGGCAGATGATCCATGCACCAGCTCTTCAGCTCAGAGTAGGTCTCTGTGGAAGAAGTTTTCAGCTCCACGTAGGCGCACAGACGCATGCCTGCTGAAGACACACAGAGTGCCTCCAACTGCTGGATAATATTATCACAATTTCCTCTGAAGCTTATGAAGTCTTTCCAAGAAGTGAGTACGGCACATGCAACACCTGACAACAACATAATTTCTCCGACTGCAGAGCACAGCATGTCTGCACTTTGCTGCCCTACCACAGGAGCACGAAGATGATCAAGGTGAGGAATAAGGCAATTGACAGGCGAACATCTCCTCATGCTGCAGAGTGGGAAACATGCACACTCACCATTGAGGGGTCCTGCAGGCCAGACAGTGGCAGCTGCTGCCACCACCCCAGGATGCGCCGCCAGGCAGGCCTCAACCTCCAACGAATCGATCCTGACACCTGCACACGAGAACCCGCACAGTCTGAAACAATCGCTGCAATGCACGGGTAGCTTTATTGTTTATGACTAATCGTCGCAGCCACAGCAATTTCAAGTAGGACACCCTGACCATCCTCACCATGGAGAGGTCTTTGGTGAAGCACCAGGCCTTTGGCAAGAGACAAGCCGGATACCCAGCAAGGTCATGAGGATTGGAATGCCAAAGAGTCAGGTAGTGGAAGCACTGAAGCTACAAAGAGAGGTAAAGGGGCGCCTACCGCCGATCTTGACCTGGAGATCTAAGCGTCCTCTAATCTCCAAGCCATGAGGAGTGATGAGTCCCAGATCGCCCGTTCTGAAAATCCTCTGGCTGCTTGGCTGGCTGTTGGCAGCAGCTGAGCAGCTCTCTTCAGATGTCTCCTCGCCCCATAGGATTTTTGCAGAAGCTGCCCGCAACTGCTCTGTTTGCATGCCGGCAAACCGTCTCCTTGTCTGTTCTGGCTGCCTGTGACATCCAAGGAACTTATCTGACCAAAGTTATTGGTGCACCTAAGACAAAACAGTGACCTCAACTTCATTGGAAGGGCAAGTTTTGCAGATCTTAGCACTGCCTAGCCTCCTTAATTGAGACTGATGCCATTTGCATGCAAGCCTTCTTTTGGGCTCAAAGCTTGCCTCTCACATTGTCATGGCATTGCTTTTGTAGGGCGGATCAACATCATAGAAGTACTGATGCACCATACAAGCAAGATCTCCAAGACCAAGTGAGACGTTTTTCGGCTTGCCGCAAAAGGCAGTCAGCAATGTACGCAATGGGGAAGTGATATTCTGGAAACCGCAACATTGGTCACCACTATTTGATAAAGGACGCAGCACCTGAGATAGCCAGCAGAGAGGCCATCGCCCACAACACACACCTCCCCCTCCTCCTCTAAGTCCAGCACTTCTAAAGCGCTCATGCTGGTAACCGCCCCGTCTTCACTGCTGCTATGCCCCCCTCCATCACCAACAGGCGCTGCAATGAACACGGCCATGTTGTCCAGCGGCCAGCCTACCGGCACTGTCTCAGTGCTTATCCCTGCATCCCCGACGCTGCTCTGCTCTTCCCCTATCCTCTCCCGCCCATCCTCCCCTCTGTCAGCTGTCATACTGTCTGCTTGCAGCCCAGCAGCATCTGGCTCATGTAAAAGCGCGTCCCCGGCACTCTTAACACTGGAGTCCAATGCTGGCGGCCCCCTCTCTGCAGAGGACATTGCAAGGTTCCCGTGCGATTGGTCCTCGGCTGTGCGCGACTGCACGCTTAGTAACGTGACTGATGGCGTGGCAGCGCCAGGGGCTGCAGAGGCGTTCCTTCGAAGCCAGGCGGTTGCATCACAACATGTGCAGTCCGCGGCGGTCTCGGTGGCGCCGTACAGGTTCAGTATGACGGCGTGCGGCGGCAGAACTGCCTGCAGCCGGCGCAGTAGTTGGGCGGGCAAGGGCTCGCCACTGGAGACCAGCAGCCTCAGGGAGGGGGGCGCTGCGGCAGAGGGCAACAACTAATAGTTCATACAGATACGATGTAGGCGCAAAAGTTTAATATAATACCGCATTTGCATGTTTGCTGCACAGGGACAGTGGAGTATACAGACGGCGTCACAACCTTCCTGTCCAACACGCCAGTGTCCAACACGCCAGTGTTCCCCACTGTCTGTGCAGCAGCGCTGCCATGTGTGATAATTGGTGTCCTGATTACAACATGCAGCGGAGGCGCCAAAATACAGACCACGGATGTGTTCAGGATTGATCCAGTGGCGCACCTTGCTGACCCGTGAAGTCCATGTGCCGCAGAAGAGCAGCAAGCACCGTCGGCACGGAAACAAAGTGCGTCACATTTTGCTGCTGCAGTGCCTTAAGAAGAGCGCCCAAGTCATGTGAGGCCGAGGGTGGCAGGATCAGCAAGGGAACGCCCCCCAGCAGCGGCCCAAAGATCTGCCAGATGGAATCCACAAAGGTGGGAGCAGTGTGGAAGCAGGCAACGTCTTCGGCTTTGAATGGGTGTGCCCGGTGCATCCATCTGAACCGGTTCACAATACCTGAAGCCAGAAAAATGCCTCACTTAGACTTGATTAAACCACTGGGGGCCACCCAGAGCTCAAGCAAATATACCACAGTTGTCTGGCGTGTCTGGCCACGGCAGCAAGCAGGGAAATTTTCATAGCTCCGCTCAATGGATCAGCTGCAGTATCATGGGTGTCGAAGGACGATACCTTCTGTAGTGCCCAGGACAGCCTGAGGGGCACCTGTTGAGCCGGATGTGTGCATCACATAGGCAATGGATGGCGCATCGGCCTGCTCGCTCGTTCCATTTTCCTGCAGATGGGTGCCCACTTCTGCGGCTGCTGCCTGACCTTCCCCAATGTCTGCTGGGTTTGCAGGGTCCAAGAGCGTGCTTGGGATCTGCAGGAGTGGGCAGCGGTCATGAGCGACAGGCCCGCAGCCTGCAAAATTGACAAAAATGCTTTCATTCAAACTTCCTACTCTTATAAACTACTGAAAAGATCTCGTACAAGAGGTTGGAAACTCTATATGCCTAGGTAGCTGCAGGATGAAAGCCTGGTCTGACCAGGGTCAGACATCCTGGTGGTTTGCAGCTCACCATTGCAAGCCTTGTCTGCCCAGAGAATGACAGCAGGGCGCGCATCATCGAGCACAGCTATCAGCTTGCTGGGCGGCCACCTGGGGTCCAATGGCATGAAGGCTGCCCTGCACAGAACATGGCAACTTTTTGCCTCATGCATGAGGCAGGCTTTCAGCAGGACACCATCATTGCATCTTCTTCTGATCTACTGCATTCTTGGGGAGACATTGTGAGGTGCATTGGGGCAGACTGATACCTGGCGCGGAGAGTTGCCAGCACCCCAATGACGTATGCAATGCTTGTGTCAAGGTATAGGCCCACGATCGGGGGTTGTCCTTCATCTGAGGCTGCTGTTGCTGCTCCCAAAGTTTGGCAAATGAGGCCGGAGAGCTCGGTAACCTGCATCAAACATGCTCATGTCTGGGCGTCTGGTGCACAAAGCTGACAGAATATTTCACATGCGGTGCAAGTGATTTTGACTGGTACCTTTTGCCTCAGGCATTCGTACGTCCAGTCCTCTTTGTTGTCACACGGCTGAACAAACACAGCCTGATGTGGCCAGTGACGAAAAGCCTCATCAAGCTCCCTCAGAAGCGCCATTTATGACTCTTCTAAAGGTGCCGATATGATCGCCGCCACGATCAACTTCGTCGATGCTTGCGATGTAAACAGATCGTCCAATGCATGGCCTCATGCGGTGCCCATTTGCCTTGTCCAAGCAGGCTCAACTGGTGTTAGTCGGCCCAGATATCGATGAAACTAATCCTATTGATAGCGTTTTTGGTCACTTCTTGTTAACCCTTAGAGTCTCACAGCCTGGAAGGGATCTGCAAAGAAACATTCAGTAGATCCCCCATCAGCACAACTTTATTCTGGCCTGGAAATTCAACACAAATAACCGTTTGTTTACAAATTACGACATCGGGCCCTAAATGATGCAGTCTGGTATGCTGGAAGCACGGTGCATGTTGAGACTATTTTGGGAGCGAGCGAGCGCCAAAACAGGCAACCGGGTGGTTGGCACAGGGTTTCAGCACACAAAATTTTCTGCGCAAATTGCATCTCAACATACCTGAGAAAAGAGATATTGGCCAAAGGTGAGCTGCTTGACGTGCAATTGGGCTGCAGCAAGCATTACGCTATTTGCTGTGTCAGATTGAACAGTCCATTCATATATCAAGATAAGGGACTTTTCTTGTTTTCAGTTTCAGCAGCTTGAGAGTTTCTCTGGTGTGCAGGAGTATAAAATGGCTCCGTTCAACTTTGCACAGCGGTCCTCCTCTCGCACAGCCATGCCCCGTGACGACCACTCAGACTTGAAGCTTGAGAAAATGGACCTGCACGCTCCTGTCAGCACGAAGGATGCAGGCCTTCCCCCCGCAGCAGGCAGATATGCGGGCAAGCCACCGCACCTTAGCGGGACCTTTGAGCCTTCCAAGGCATTCGTGCGACAGTTGGCCACCAAGTCAGAATACAGGTCCGTGCCCTGGCGTAATGCCCCCTCCGTGTACTTGTGCTACCAGGTGGACGGGGGCCGCTCGCAAACTCTTTCAGCATGGTTCTGGAAATGTTTCGAAGCTGGGAGGGGTGCAGCACGAGGCGAAAACGTTTCACAGCACCCGTATACAGCAGATCTGCTGCAGCTAGCTAGCTCGGATGCCGCCGAGCCTCTGCACACGCCTGCGCTGGGGCGTTTGGAAGCAACCGTGTGGATTTACATAGCCTTAAAATCGTGGAACCAATCCAGATCGCTGTTTCCGAAACTCTCTCCTTACTCGTTGCAGGAGACACCTTGCTGGTCTGCTGAAGGAGCACTCCCTGGTGGAGGGAGGCGACCTACAAGTGGCCACCTGGATCAAGGATGAGGGCTTCGACACCACCATCCCCTCAGTCATGCAGGTGGGTCACCTGACATCTCGATATTATGACCATTACGCCGATACTCTTCTCCCTTGCCTTGCCAGGCTTCCTGCTGTGTCTGTCAGGGATGAATTTGTCATGCCCACCAGCATGAAGATCCTTGGCCAGGCTTTGACGTGACTTTGCCTGCTCACAAATTTGCAGGCACTCGAGAATGCCAAGTCCAATGACCTCCTCTTCTGGGCGTCCCGGTACAACCTGTTTGTGCTGTGGTCGGCTGACCGCACCCACCCCTGGGACTCTCTGCCAGGAGCCGCCAATCACGCCACATTGGAGATCGGAAAGCAGCGCGGATCTGACTCCGAGGTGAGCTCCCAGTGAAAGCCTCATCCACTGCATGCATCAATTTGAAAGCTACTCCTACATGCATGGAGTCCAAAAGGTTTCTCAAGTTATGTTGTGTGAGCGCTGTGTGCTGGCCACAGGTCGTTGTGCTGCTGAATGGCAAGCCCATCACCGACTACACCTTCAAGTCTGGAGTCCTCAAAACCACGTGAGCCTTCCTTGCCTTCTCCCCTCATCAAATACCCTGACCTTAGCACCTCAATGCGGGGTCATCATGTGACCTCCACCCTACCTGAGCTGAAGAGCGCCTCCTTTTATTATCGCGCCTGTAATCTGTCTGCCTACTGCCCAATACGACATGGGCTTACCAGACCCATAAAACCATGTCTCAAGAGAGGAATAGTATCCGGTGAACGGTAATCTGATAATTTGTGGTGATTTCACCGCAGCACTCCCCTGGACTGGGAGACGCCCACGGGCAAGAGCGCGTCAGTCATGCTGGAGCTGCAGCTGAGCTCCTTCTTCGGCTACGGCAAGTCCGATGACGACTCCTACCTGGGCCTTCAGGCGCACGGCGTGCTGTGGGCTGCCAACCCCTCAGACACCCCCGTCAACTGGCCCATCGCGCCCCCCATCGTCGCCGGCAAGGTCAGCACCCCTGCTCTGCACGTCCCAGCGCCCTGTCATGTGATAGGGCGCCCCACCTGATTTCCATCTGAATATTCAGGGTCCAGAAGAACGTGAGATCAGCCCCCGCTCGCGCCTCCAGTCCCCTGGCAAGAGCCCAGCAGTCTTGAAGGGAGGCAGCACTCTTCCCTGGAGTTGATTCTTGCTCACTTTATTGGACCATCTTCATCATGCATGTCAGAGCTAGATGGTCGTTGTCATGCACACATTCTGCTACATCTATTTCCTGCTATCTGTCAACAAATAAAGCAGGAATTGACAGAAGATGTGCACTTTTTCGATTTCCTTCACACCATGAGTTTCAGGTTTTAATTTCGCGCAGGTCAACATTGCGGGCCGCGCGGCGGCAATCGCTCCCGGCAGCGCGGACAACCTGGCGGCCTTTGCAGGCGTGTACCAGAGCCACCAGCTGCCCGAGGTTGCCGGCAAGCCCGCTGACGCCAGCTTCGAGCTCTCCATCTCCGTTGGCGCTGACGGTGCGCCCTGATGTTGCCGTTTGCGCCCACTGCACCATCATATTGACATGACATCCCCAATTCCGAGGAGGAGGAAACACACCAAACATGCCCAGTTGTGTTCATGTGGACCATAAGTAGCTGGCCTGACCAGCTGCTCATGAAGGCGCCTGATGGCGGGGATGCACAAACCATTATAGCATTCTTCCATATCCAGACAAGGAGCTGCAACTTTGCATGCAGAAGGCCGTTTACAGATAGAACCAAAGACGAACACAGTGCCTCGGGCTGTGAATCTGATGCTCTTCTCAAGGCGATGCACTGGATTTTACAAATTGAGAAGTAACAGGGTGGCAGAATATAATGTTTGTCGCGCTGTCAATGCGCAGGCCAGCCGGCTGTGTCGGTGAACGGATCTTCGCTGGGCGGCTGGACGTTTGACGCGATGAACGTTCTGGCGTGGAGCGAAGAGGCCGGCATGAGTGCCTGGCTGCAGTTCATGGTGCTCCCCGGCGGCCCCATCTTCATGGGCTCCCTCAAGACCGCCGCCGACGCTGAGGCTGCAGGTGTGTGCGCCTTCTAGTGCTGCCTATTAAGTAACGCATTCAGTGAAAGTCAAGCTAGGGCTGATTCATATTGTTGGTGAACCATCAGAGTGCAAACTGATGCCGTTGGTTGTTTTGCGCTACAATTTTGATAGATGCACTCCTTTCCATGACAAACAAGCCTACATCAGCCACTTGTGGCACCGGTGAAAGGGATGACATGCAAATGGAAGCAGTGTACCGGCGTGTCCTCTACAAGAATGCAAACTGCTCTACACGTCCCGTCTGCCGCTTGCAATGTCAGTGTCTAAACAGCCAGAATTTCAGAGCGCGCTCACACAATCCCTGTGATGCTGTGCGCAGGCTGCAACGTGTTTGGAGAGCTGCGCAGCCAGCCGAGCCGCCTGGCGCCCGATGCCAACATGGACCCTGCCGTCGGCCAGCTGGTTGCATCCGGCCTGGCCTCCGCCTCCACCATGCTCGCTGCCTCCCTGCTGCGCTCCGCCTTCAGGTGCTGCAACCACTTCGGTACCCAAGCACGCACCTCGCACATAGATAGACTCTCGACAGCAGGCTTCAGAGCCACATCATGCTGGGCCTCCACTGGAGAAAAACGCAATATCCCATCGGGGCAGTGCTCAGGTTGTCAGCTTTTGCTAATGAAAAGCACTGTCAGCCGTCTGCTCAGTCCATCACAAGCCTGGAAGGTAAATCGCTTTTGGTGGAAAGTGACTGGGCTGAGGACGGGCCTGGCAAGACTGGAAGCTGAATCTCGCCAGGGCCACACAGCCCGCACACCTGGGCAAGAGCGCTGCTTTGAACAGCTCATGATCCTCAAGGCAACAACTCACCAGGCCTCTGAGGGGCTCTAAGTCAGGAGGGACATGCAGCCGGTTTTCGACGACAGGAACTTCCCTTGCACAGGCTTCATTGACATGACTCACTTTTTTGAATGGCTTCAGGTGCTGGAGTGCGCTGAAGAGCGGCCTGAGCGCGGACGAGATCGCATCGGCGCACGATGTCATGCTGGAGAGAATGGACGCTGAGTTTGGAACGCTCAAGCGGCTGGAGACGCTGGTGACCGCGGCCGAGGCCACCTTCCCGGGAGCCGCCGGCGCCAAGGAGATGGACCCCGCCGCCACCGCAGACGCCGTTGCCGCAGAAGCCGAGGCTGCCGAGAATGCGCAGGTGATGCACCTGCCCCGTATGTGTAATTATATTCATTGCACGCCTAATCCGCCAGTGGCAAGGTGCGTCTGCAGACAAGCTGCAGGTAAAGGCTGCCACCTGCCCCAGATGCAGGAGTGAATGTGCTGGCAGCTTCTGCCAACGCCTGCATACTTGGTTGGGCTACTTCTTAGTCTGTTGTTGTAGCAAAATCTGCTGTGCATCAGCTTCAGAGCACACCGGCACTTGCATTGGCTGGATTGAATGCGGCGTGCCCTGCAAACAAGCAAAGGTACAAGATGGGCTCGTGCAATAATCTGCTGATACGGCATTGCAAGGTGGTGCGACAATTTGGCTGACGTTTGAATATTCTGGTGTGCAGGCTGCCAAGACGGCGGCTGAGGCGACAGAGACGGCGGCACGCGAAGCTGAGGAGGCCGCCAACAAGAGCGACGCCCTGGAGGCCACCTCCAAGGCCGCCGTCGCCGCATGGCGCGCTAGCCAGGTCAGCCCTAGACATGAAATGAAATAATACAACCCCCTTACCAGCAGCGTGCAGACTGACATTCACTGCCAGCAAGATATGTGCGGCTGGCAAAGTACTGTAAGGAGAATTGAAAGCTCACAGAGCATCAGATCTACTAGGGTCAAAACTGGAGGAGACAACATATAGATCTTGGAAGGTCTTGACAACACCTTTTGTGTAGTGTATGTGTCTGTGTGACATGCAAAAAGTTGTGTACTCAGGATTGAGGTGTGTGGCTTGCGTTGTGCAGGCCCAGTCAGCGGCGGCTGCAGCAGAGGCGTCCGCTCTGGAGTCCAGCAAGCACGCTCGCCTGTCGCACACCATCGCCGCGCTGGCCGCTGCACAGGCCGCTGCACAGTCCTTCAACATGGTGCGCAGCCCCCTATCCTTAAACTGCCCCTGTCGCATCTATTTTGCCACCTGACAATGCCATGCAAGCTCATCATTCTACCTGTAGGAGTGCCTACATGAAGGCTATGTCTACCCCCAAGTCCCGGTGCACACAGCCATCAACTGACCGGCCCACCAAGAGTCATGGGTGTTGACAAAGCCTTTACCTGTGTGTCAGCCATTCCCAATAAGGCAACGCTTAATTGAGAGCATGAAGCTAATCATAAGAGGGCTTGCCTGACAAAATAAATCTCTCTTGTGTGCAGGCAAAGGAGGTGGCTGCTGAGTCAGCTGCAGCGGAGGCGCGGGCGGCGGCGGCTGCACTGCGCGCGGTAGAGGCCGGCATTGCACTGTACGCCGAGAAGAGGGACTACCTCAAGCTCAAGGACATCGCCGAGGCATCCGACGTTGCCGGAAAGGTGCGATCAGCCCACTACTCCCTTTTCTTTATTTACAGGTATGTTCAAATATTTAATACTCCCCCAATCCATGAGGAAGATTCACCTCTTGCTGCGTGTTTCAATTCACAAGATACCTTCATTGAGCCCCTTTGCGCTCTTGTCTTCCAGCAATGCCGGTAAGCTGAATTTGCAGCATGCATCTTTGACTGGTCTGGGGCCTGAAACAGCCACACCTCTAGCCTGCTGATCCCGTATTCGATGATAATTTTCAACGTCTTCGAAGTTTAGCATTCAAAATTGCATTCGTCTATTCAGGCGCTGGACGCGGCCAAGGCGGCAGTGACCGGGTGGGAGGCGGCGAGCGTGGCCAGCCGCAGGGGCGCGCTCGATGCAGCCAAGGTGGCCGCAGAGTTCTCGCAGCTCTGCCACAAGTTCATGCGCTCCGTGCACCGCGCCTAGGCGCGCAGATACACTCCCCCCGCTGCCGGGCATACATGTGGGGCAAAGACTTTAATCGCTCAATTCAAATGCAGACAAGGCGGCAGCACACTGTCGCCCCGGATGGCATGCACGGCAGAGGCTTCTGTCGTCTGTCAAGTGATGTATCACACATTTTGAGGATGGAAAGCTGCCGGTGCCGGATGGCGGCAGCTGCAGGCTGAGACAGGAGCACGGTTTAAAAACAATTCCTACAAGCAGGCAGTGGTGTTGGGAAGCCGATGATGGCGTTGGTAGATCTCTCACAGGGAGGCAACCCACATGAGCAGCATGTCAAGGGGCGCAGGCAATAGCCACCTGCAGAGAAGCAGAGGGAAGTGCTGCTGTGGGAAGGCCGGCTCTTGAAATTACTGTGATAGCAGAAGGCTCTTGTAGTGGACATTATGGTGGTGATGATTGAGTCATGCTCAGGAAAGGCATCATATCAGATTGCAACAATTGGATAGCATGCAGGTGGGCCTGGCTAGCAAGTTGAGAGGTGCATTGCATCGTTGCTAGGCTAGGTGCTTTGAACCAGGGTGGCAACTTGAACGGAAAAAGACTTGAAAGTTTGACAAATAGAACCAGTAGAGCAATGTAGTATGAACTTGCAAATGTTGACATTGTTGTGCTCGTGCATTAGATCGTGATTGACAGGAACCTGACTTTTAAGCAGCATTGGAAGGTTTGCACGACAGTAGGACAGAAAACAGTGGTACCTTGCAAGTGTTGCGTTGCGTTTATAGAGGTATTTTGTTGAGCAGAATTTCATTCGATAACAACAAATCATGCTGCTGCTTTCGATTTAGGGGCAGTGCAGAGACTGGGCACAGTAGTTGCTTGGGTGTTCATTGTGATAAGAATTAGGTGAACGTTTGCAGAGTGATTTGATTTGTGCCCACTCTTTGCTCATGAGCCATTCCCTTCCTTATCGGTGAAAGGGTGGGGCTCAGTGACTCCCATTTGGCAAGTAAAAATTCTATTTGCATTACGTTATCCTTTATTTATGCATACATAGCCAAATGCAGCTTCGTATGGCAATGCATTTGCCCTCTCAGTGCCTACCTACAAGTGGCACCTCCTTTTCTTCTTCAGTGCAGTACATTCAAAGGATGTCAATAGTCACTTGCAGCACCATGCACGGCTGGCGGCAATTGTCACCTGTCAACACGCCAGCCCTCTCAAAAAATGAGCGATTATGCCCGTAGTGTCTTCTGCATGCATGTTTATCAACATTTGACCACCACCTGCTATGAGGTTCTGCATGTCGCAATGCTCAAATCACAGCCAGGGAAAGCTTCTCAAATGTCTGCTGTCATATCTGCCTCCTCTTGAATTTAGGAAGAAGCAACCACATATCGGTGATCTCCAAACATCCGCCAGAAAGATTGACATGGATGCCCCATCCATGGAACCACCGAGACCAGATTAAACAGGACCCAGTCTTATCTGAAAGCTGCATGTGGGACAATCCAATTGACAGTATCCCTGCTTGTTCTAAGACTAATTGAGCACATCGGGATAGAAAATGTCTCTGAACAACAAGAAGACAGCGATTGGTGCAGTTTGACGCACCAGTAGGTGCACTGCGCATATCAAAACTCTCCACAGTATGTCAATGAAACGTCACAGCGTCCCCTCAGTTTGGCCCAAGCTTTTCAAATACCAAATACAAGGCCAACTTTCACACAGCAGGCACAGCGGATTCTGCAGCGCCGACAATATGTGGTGGCACAGAGGCACCGTCAGTCATGGATCCAGCATTGGTCATCCTGGTGCAGCATGCCAATCTCAGGAAGGACTGCCAGTTGCGCAGCGCTCCCTCTTCACCAGCCCAGAACGAACTTCATGATGCCATAGCCCACTGTCACGATGAGGCCATACGTGGCCAACGAGCATGGCACGCCCACCTGACAACAGCAAGCAGAGTGCTTCAGGCAGGAACTATCCGCATGTCACATGCCACGACACAGGGCGAAACCAAATATGACATTGCAAGCGCAGATTGATGGACTAAGGACCGACACCATCAGATCTATCGTCCTCTTTGGGCATCTTTGCACGATGTAAAATACCAGCCCCGCAGACCACAAATGTGCAGAGACACTGTTGAACATATGGAAAGTATACAATTTCCCACGTGGTCTGCTTTACAGGGGAGGACACTGAATGCACAAAAGATTATGTCCTGGCATGCTCACAATATCAGCCAAGTGCATGGCGAAGGCGAAGAAGAGCAATATTTGGGTTCGGGCGCAGACCTTGAAGAAGTCGATGGTGGATAGCCAGGGGTTGCCGGTGGGGTCCTCCTTGGCGTAGGCTGTCATGTTGGGGAAGCCCGACACCGGTAGGCCCATGGCTCCGCTGCACATCAAAGCTGCCCCCATCACCAGCAGCCGCGGGTGGGGCTCCTGCAAACATCACAGCACCATAACTTGTTTGCACGTTGCAACGCCGTTTTCCATTGCAACGCGGCCGCCCATATGGGTACAGGACAAGGAGATGTTTCTGGATGGGTGGGGCCTTTGATGCATGCTGTACATGGGAAACAGGGTGCAGGAGAGGACACCGTACCTCCATCTGCGCGCCAACAGCGCTGACAATGGGCAGGATGACCATGGCGCCCACGGTGTGGGAGATGAAGGTCGTGGCGACGAGCACAAGCGCGCAGAAGATGGCGAAGACGGCCCAGACGCCCATGCCGGCAACCACGTCCTCGATGGAGTGCGCGATGGAGGAGAGGAGTCCGCTGGACTTGACGGCCTCACCGAGCGCGGAGCCGCCCATCGCCAGCATCACCACGTTCCACAGCTGGTTGTTGAAGTCATCCTGCGCACGCAGAAAGCCGGGAAATGAATACTGGAATTGAACATGGATTTTCCTCGGTTTCTGTGGCGACGCCCCAGGGCTGTCAGATGATAGGCGAGCCTTAGGCTCGCCTGCTGCTGCAACCATAAAACCCTTTGCATGCCATATGTCGACAAGCATGTCGAGGTACGTCGGGACCAGAAACAGCTGCTTTAGTTTGCAGCCAGACGGCGCAGAACACCATGTCGATTATTTTGACTTTGGTTTGACAGGAAAGGGTGGCAAACAGCTTGGTGTTGGATGCAGCAACACTCTAAGGTAGGCTTGTTTAGACTCAAAATCTTTAGAGACAAGAAAAGAATGGCCAGGACAGGGGGCACCTTGGAGAGGAGGCCAAAGCCGAAGAAGGCGACCATGGGGACGATGGCCACGATGCCCATCTGGCCGGTGAACTTGGAGAGCGCGGTGTTGGCGCACCACAGCCCCACCGTGCCCAGGCTGATCACCACCACGTAGATCTGCTTCCAGGTGAACGGGTCCTGCGCAGGGCACCACGTCATGTGGCCAGCTCCAAGAATGCAGTCTGGCAAAACATGCCTTTAAGTTGCACACTCCGACAAATCACAATTTACTCTTACAGGTGAGGGATGTACCGACCTTCAAATCTCTTCTAAAAAAGGTCGCTGGTCAAGTGCTCTGAATGTGACGACATCCTTACTTTTCACAAGGTACCCAGCATACTAATGATCTTGTTGTAAAGGGTCTGGGCAACATGCTCACAATAGAAGTGCATAGACGACGCTCTCACCAAGCTGGCGGGCAGGCGGCAAACTTCCTTCATGCATCCTCGCTTTAAATGCCGTGTAAAAGGGTGCCCCATATAAGGGTTCACCCGAGGCCTCAGGATCCGGATGACTTACATGAACTGCACGTCCTGATCCAGACAGCGCTATCACGATGCCTGCAGAGAAAGCCTCACCGAGCTGAAGGGCATACGGCGGACTTCCTTGAGGGTGCGGCCGGGGCGGTAGGCCAGCAGCAGAAATCCCCAGCAGGCAAAGTTGCCCACGCACGCCACGGGCAGCGCCACCGCAAACCAGGCAAGCCAGGAGGGCGGCTCGCCATCTCGGCCCATCTCCTGGATCGCGAAGATGTTCTGCGGCGATGAGATCGGGCTCGTCATGCCTCCCAGGTTGGACGCCAGCGCGATGCCTGTACAGGACATGCAGAGATGTCTCCCTAAGACGGCCTCGAGGAGGAAATGTTGTTGAGACAACGAGAAAGGTGTGGTGAGGTGTCTCTATGAGCACTGCAGATGTGCCCCTTTAGGCACTGAGGCAGTGCTCAGTACAGACAGCAAGGCATGTTGCCACTTTGTCATGAACCAGTCGATGAAAAGGAGCTGCTTGAAGGACGCTGGAAGGGGAAGTGCAAAACACAAGAGTCTGTGCAAACGAGCAGCTGTGATGCATGCAGTATGAGCCGCTGCCTGTGCGAGCAAACATTTGGATGTCAGAGGCACAGACATGGCCAAAGTGCAGACATCACGGCTGCCCGAATTCATGCCTCATTTCAAAATCATGTGCAATGTATCTCTTGCACCAGCCAATTTCCATTGGCCAGGCGCATCGCCCGAGAGATTGTATCACCGGATAAAAGATAGACGTAGATAGAGGTGCAGAAAGGACTCACCCAGGACCAGGGCTTTGCCGAAAGAATGGCCGGAGGGCAGCGTGCGCAGGATTGGGTCCAGCACGGAGAAGCACAGCACGGGGGCGGCCACGTTGGTGATCCACATCGATGCGAAGGTGGCCACGAACATGTTGGCTATCAGCACCGCGTGCGGCTTGGCGCTGACTTTCCCCAGCACCCAGACGGCCACGCGCTTGGCGATGAAGTGCTTTGTGAAGGCGCTCGCTATCGCGAATCCCCCCAGCAGCAGCATGATTGTCTGCGCGGCAGGAAAGAGCGGATGAGCAGGGGAATACTTGGTGAGAAATGCACAATACATGCATGGTCCGAAGACTGGATGAGCTGCTAAATTTGGTGAAGAAAAACAGTGCACTTCATGCATGCTCCGAAGAGCAGATGGGCAGCCGAAACTGTCGCAAATGTGTAGTGTATGCATGCTAGAATGCGCACATACAAAGTGAGTGGTCTTTGGATGGCATGTCTCGACTGACTATTATAAGAAACAAGCCTGAAGCATACAAATTTTGCTCTGGATCACCTAACTCATTCAGGGGTGACAGTGGGGCACGAGGGCAGGCCGTCAACGTGCCTCTCAATTGTGCAATGAGGAGAGATGAAGAGCTGTGAACTCGCCTGTGAGAACATGGCTTTAAAGATGGCGTCCGCAGCGTCGGGTGCGCTCTTCCTGACCGGGTGCTTCCCGCTGTCGTCCACCATCACTCTGCACACCACAGCAATGTGTGAACTTTGCAAAGGATGTTCGACGGACCCTCTGTGTGCACGAATAAAAGCCAGCAGCATGGCACTTCTTCATGGAAGGCCTCAGTCAATTCACCCAAGTTTCTGTTTCCTTCATGTCGCTTGCATTGTGTGGGGCCACACCTGCTTCCACAGCTCTACACAGGCATATTCAACACGGTCCCGGCAAACACTGAGGAGCTTCGTGCTGTCAGAGACTCATGAAAGCTCGACCAATTCTAAAAGATGTGTCCTTGCAGCTTGACATCATGCCTGTGCAAACTCTGGTCATGCATGCCTGGTTGTACTCTTACCTGAGCACGACAGCCAGCAGGGGCACTAGCATGGACGTGACGTAGAGCGGCAGGGCCTCCGTGCACCACAGCATGGAGGCGAATCCCAGCAGCGCCAGGCAGTTCTGCTTCGCTCGCTCCTCGAAGATCGGCACGCCTGCCGGGAGTGAGTTCACATCGTCAACAAAGATGCACACCTTTGGCAATTCATTTGTGGGTCACTTGTCACTCTGTACTGCAAAACTCTTCCTGCTATGCACGCACGCATGCATGTCTGGCTCCAGTCTTTGCATGTCAAACCCTCATGCACATTCAAGTGCTTCTCCGCTGAGGGCATCCTGCAAACTCCCTTGACGTGTGATGTGAGCCCGTTTGGTGAATTTGGATACATGGTTCCTCCCAATTGTCAAGAGGAATCTGCAGCATGTGAGGCTGTCGCACCCCAAAATGGTGCTTTGTCGCCATAAATCACACGCATGCATGCACACCCAGCAGACATGCACACCCACTGTCTGCAGATGGTAGGGGCCACGCACTGAGGAGCACGGCAAAGACGACGCAAGAGAGAGCGATCATGAACAAGCTGCTGCGGTACCAGGGCTTAGACTCAGCGCCGCTGTCGTCGACCGTGGCAGCGTTCTCCTTTCGCTCCTTCTCCACCATGTCCTTCCAGACTGTCGTCCTGCAGCAGTTACAGCAGCGGTGAAAGGCGCCCTGACTTAAGATTTCAGCCATCTCGTAGGCAATGCCGGGCATCAATTCTGCCATTTAAGCCCTGACGCCCACTCTGACAATATGTCCCTGCCATCTGCTGGGCAATTTGAGGGATAGATCCTGCCAAGGGAACTCTTCATGGCAGCACAGTGTTTGATCGATATGGGAGAAGCGCTGCTGAAACTTACTGGTGGAGACACACAGCAGCCAGAAAAGCCATTGTAAGCACTAAGATGTCCCTGCCACCTACATCGGCATTAAAGGAGAATAGAGCTGCCAAGGAATCTGCCAGTCTGCCAGCGCTTGCCTCAAATGGTCCTGCAGCACTGTGGTGCCAACGAACTCCTAGTGGCATCACAGTGCTGCGAGAAAATGTGCACCAAGCACATGCATACAAACAAGCGGTGGACACATGCAGCAGCACTCAGGGAAATGCAACCAGCTTGCACCCTGGCAAGTGATACAAGTAAAGATGGATCAGCTAATCTGCACCAGCGCGCACCTCTCAAGCTTGAGCTGGGAGCGCAGCTGTGCCTTGAGCTCCAGCTGGGCCAGCAACAGGTTGTTGTGGCAGCACACCACAGCGTACAGCTCCACCAGCTGCTTCTGAGCTTCCTGCATTTATACACAAGCACAAGCTTCAGATTGATGAGGTCCACAGAAATGCTTCGGGTAGCAGCCTCACATACACTGTGCACATCAGCAATCCAGTCTCCGCCACAATGAAGGTGACGGACAACTCTCAAATTGCCGACATTAATGGCAAAGGCATGCAAGTGATGGGGCTCGTATGCATGCACAGACGCCGGTTTCATGATGAAAAGGTACATGGATAGAACAGTGGATGGAGGGGAAGAGGCACGCACTGACACACGCAGGCGGTTCTTCTCAGGGAAGGCAGCCTCGACATTAGGCATGTAGGTTGGCTGCATCTTTGGGTGCCCAAGTGCGCCCAACACCTGCACCAATGACGTCAACCCACTCGGACTTTCAAAATTAAATCATGAAGTGAAATGAACCCCAAAAGTGACATCAGATCCTGAGGCGTTGGACTGCAAACGTAGGAGCAGCATGTCTCCTTTCAGGGCCATGAGATGATTCTGATTAAAATTTTAGGTTCACCAAGAATCAAGCAAGGTAGATAAAAAGGTGAGACCCGCACACCAGGCAGCGGTCTGCAAATGTAGCAGCAAGGCGTAAAAATTTGGGACTGACCTTGTCGTGCTTCTTCAGGGCCTTCCTGAAGCCTGTACGGTTCACTTCCACAAAATCTATCAGCCCCTGGATCTCCACATACAGCTCCTGAATGGTCTCCCTGTTGCGCGAACCCACGCTCTTGAGCAAAAAATGGTGATCACACAGCACTGCTCAATAAGTCTGGGATTTTCACAGGAAAAACAGTGACTCTGCACTAAACACCATGGGCAGGACCCCCTCAAGCTGTTTCAGGAGAGATTGAGGAGAGAAGAAGGGCACGGATGTGACAAGCAGAGCGGCTCTGCACACAGGGCAAGCTAACGAATAGGTGAGAATACGACTGCAGTGTAAAACACACCTTAGCTGCTCCCGCGCAATGCGCACAGCAACAGTGTCCTGGCCCCAGTACAGTGCCTCCGCATTCCTGCACCGCATGTTACTTTTGTGAGGTACAGCGGACAGCGAGCTTCTATGCCTGGAGTGTGCACAGCCACTATGTCTGTGCAGGATGAACACATTAGACATAGCTCAGTAGCTGGTGCGCCGAACCTGGAAGTCCCAAGCAGCGGCGAGCTCGCATCAGGAGCGCTCTGCTGTGCACTTGGCTCCACAGCACTGCTCACCTCCTCCCCAAGCTTGTCCACTGCACCCAGAAGCTCCTCTTCCTGCGTCCCAGCCAAACGCGGCTCTCAACTGTGCTTTCCTAGCTATCAACTGTCAGTGCTGCCATGTGCTGCTCAACCATGCGGCAGAACCTGTCTGAGCGCCATCTGATGCAGGATGTGGAATTCTGCTCGGTGCGTGGAAAGTCGGCAGTGTTGAGCATAACCGCATGCATGCAGGCCATGTGCATGCATTGCTCACCTTCTTTTTGTGGAAAGTTGTAATGCGATTGAGCTCGCTGTCAAATGCGCCCTTGATATCGTCCCCGCCCTCTTCAAGAGCCAGGGATATTGTCCTGTCCAGGTCACCTCCTACCTCCTCTGGAATACGTCCAAGATCTGCGATTCGATTCTCTGCTTGCTGAGAACGTGAAGCTTGATGTGCAGGTTTTCTTCTGCTTCAAGGGAGACCAAGCATCGTACTAAAGCAAGGTGGTTCGACTCATTGATATAGGTTGCTAGGGCATACCCAAGCTTGTCCTGGTCTGAATTTCAGGTATATTTAGGGACAGTCCCTTGGTTTCCTCAACCTCCTTTTTGTATATGAGCTTCTTCAAGCGGTCATAATTGATATAGTAGTCGTTCCACTCCGAATTCGCGTTGAATCTCAACGAATGTGAGAACTTCATCTCTCTATAGTTGCGTCACCTGCGAATGTCGGCATGACCCTCAGTAACTATCTTGGTTTCATAATTGCACTCTCATTGTATGCTGTATTGATCCTGGTACAAGTCCTTCATGATCTGACGGCTAGTGTTCCATGACAACCTGGGACTTATTATGATCAGTGAATGTTTCACCCAGTCAGAGTGCGAGGTAAATAACTGACCAAAAAGTCTCTCAGTGGCTTACCACGATTAAGACACGCTTTACAACTGGTCAGCCTGAACCGCAGCCCAGCTCTCTTCTAGATCAGAACGAAATGGGCGATCCTTCTGAAAGCGTTCTGATCTGATCGCCTCCCGTTGACATATATTCATATCATTATAACGAATTGGACCGCACGTCAGCAAATGTGCCCATCAGAATTCTTCGAGACCGGAGTCTTAGTGCTGGTTAAGTGTGTTCAGCAAAACCAGTAACAGTCAGACCAAAACGTTATTTAGACAATCAGGCCATGCAGACAGTATGTTTTATGACTGATCGTCCAGGAAATAGTGCGCCTATGAGCAATTTCTTACATGTTGGGCCAAGCAGAGGTCCTTCTGACTCAGACGCCTGATCTGGCACAAGCCCCACACGCATGCAGCTGCTGGGCACAACGCAGCTATCATTGAGAGCCTCTCCAAGTAGTGGACTTTCGTTAGGTCAGGAAATTGTAGATCTGACAAGACAAACCAGTTTGCAACTGTTATAGAACAACGGAGGTGCTGCAATATCAATTTTGCTGTTGATAAGCATGTGGCTCGACCAGCCTGCTGAGCTCAGCAGGCTGCAGCTAGAGGGAAGTGCCGGCCTCAATTGAACAGGAGTGTATTTTGCAGCTGAGCCAGCTTATGTGATGTGGCACTGCTCTCAAATCTGCAATCCAGCTGTGTCTTCTCTCTATTGAGATCATTCCTCTCCTTTGATTTCACTCTTATCTAGACGCTCTTCAAGAAGGAAGTTCCTAGACTACTGTGGCACTGCGCCATGCTCCAACCGCTCAACATGCACAGTTTGCCTTCAACTTTGCTCCCTTATGATCCTTTTCAAGTTTCAAGACTCATGAAGCGGGACCCGGCCGGCTACCGAGCCCCCTCACCCAGTGCACTGCCTGCATGACAGCGCTGGCAACATAATGCCAGGCATGCAAAAGAGCCCCCCAGCACTGGCGGCCCCACTCTGCGACCACCTCCCAGGCTTGCAGAAGCCACAGCCAGGCAGCAGTCAGCCAGCTCAGCAGCGCGTGGCCTGCCCTCTCCGCGCCAAACTTTGCGGAGTACCAGGCCGAACGAGCCCGCCGCTGCGTGCTTCGCACCACCCCCTGCTGCGCTGGCGCCTCTACCTCTGCTGCCTGCACTCAGCAACTGGCAGCGATGAGGGCAGCACTAGATTAGGAGAGCACCTTGCATCGCAGACACTGGCCTGAACACTTCCTTAAAAAGTTACAAGGTGCTAGGCAGCATCCAATACCAAACACTCGCGTTTGCATTGAATTTTTCATTGAGAGCGCTGACACGCCATTCCACTGCGCTGTTTTACAAGCCTTGATGCACACGAGTCAAGATCCCTCAGCGCCTAACATGGCCTCTTTGCACCCACCTGCTCTGCAGCGGCAGCCTGGCTGCCGGCAACTTCCTCGTGCGCGGTCGCGACGGCAGCGGCCGCCGCGGCGCGTCTCTCGGCCGCCTCGGCCTCCGCGAGGGCGGCCTCCGCGCGAAGCACCGCGCCCTCCACGGCGTCTCCGGCCGCGCGCTCCAGCGCCGCCTGCGCCCGGCCGGCCGCACTGGCCGCCCTGCACGCGCCAGAACAGGACAGGCCTATCAAAGCCAGAATAAGACATGCGTTTGAGCGCCAAAACAGGACATGTGCTTAAGCGCAAACCAAGACATGCAATTTCCTGCCAAAGCAAGCCCACTCTCAAGCCATCCCTAAGCATAAAAATCGTGGTTCTGAACAAAATGTGTGCTCAATGCCAATCTGACAAAGTGACCTGTGGAATATGTGGCCCCTTGAAATTTCGGTGTATGCGAGCACCTGAGCACTGCTCATGATTGTGCGCAACAATCATCACTGCATCCTGCACAGAAAGGGAATGGTAGCTAGTAGCATAATGCATTGTTCGCGCTCAAGCACTGCTCAGTCCCGGTGTGCTCACCTTTGTGCGGCGCTGGCTGCCCGGGACGAGGCAGCAGTGGCTGCGGCCGAGTAGGAAGCCGCGCGGTGGGACGCCTCTCCCGCCGCCAGTGACGCCTGCAGCGCCACTGCAGTCCTCTCCCTGCAGCCCAAACCTTCCCTTCAGACCCTTTCACATGGACTGAACAGGGGCATTAATCTACCCACGCCGAGTGTGTGATGCTCCCTGCATGGACGTCTTCCAGGGCTGTATTGCACATGCATGCCTGGCCACCTGGAAAGACAGAAGCTCCGAGTGCTTGGCGGCACACATTCCATCTGTATGCGCAGCCTGCCAATTCAAAATGCATGCACAGTGGTCAGCAGAGAAGGTGAGGACTGGGACTGCAAGCACCTGAGCGTCCTGACTGAGAGGTCAGAGGGCAGGCTCTGCACATAGCCAGGGTCCACTGCCATGCGCGGCCGCTCCACTTCATCTGCCTGTGGCAGCGGTGGAGCCTCTGGCTCATACCAGGATTTCTGGTCTCCCTGCATGCAAGCCCCCCTCTCAGATTCTTCAACACCTTGACAACCGGCGATCACAGACAGTGCAGACATAATTGACTGGACGAAGGAGAAGCCCATGACGTGTGGATGACGGGTGCACACTGCTCTGAAATGGGACTGCAGACATCCCCATTAAAGGATGATGTCAGCTTTGTCGGCTCACCTCATCATTCCACTGATCATACACGCCCGCATCATCGCCCGCCTGCTGACTCACTCCTGCTACAGCCTCGCTTTCACCACCCTCAACTTTCTCTCTCCCCCTGTCTTCCTCCTCTGCTGAGCCATCCACTGCCTCTGTGCTGGCTGCATCCGCACCCCCGTCCTGCCACTGATTGCTTTGGGCCTTCGCTGTGCTGTCTGACTCTGATGTGTCCTTCTGAGACGCCCCCCCCTCCTGTGCAGATGCCTCTTGCTGCTCCTCTCCCCTGCTCAACTCCTGCAGGGACACAGAGATGGTATTGCACTTTGATCCTTCTCAAGACATTCCTGACAAGCATGCACAACACCAGCCAGAGGCAAGGTGTCAGACAGCACCGCAGGGGCACAGAGACTTTCAATTGTTTGATAGCCTCAAGTAATTTGTGACAATGATAAATACAGGCAGCCAGAGAACAGGTGCCAGGACTCACTGCAACACATGCAGGGCATGTTGTGGCACCCAATCATCTTGCTACTGTGCCTGATTCACTGCAACATCGCACCTGATCATCCGCTTGCCGGCCCGAAGCAGCCGTCGGTGCAGAGTCTGGCTCGCTATGCTGCGGCAATTGGTCCTCGCTGTCTGCGGCATAGCCGGCCTCTTGCATGTGCTGCGCAGGCTGCACCACCACCCAGCCCTCCCCTGGCAGCCACACCTTCGGCTCGCTGCGCTCTCGGTCCATTGTTGGGGGCTGCACACCCTGCCACCGCCACACGTCGCCCATCATCGATATTTCTATTACTATTACACGCTTGTCCAGTCCTCACGGCTAGGTGGGTTGCAGCAACCTCTCAATAATTCCTCTCCAACCTGCCCGGTCTTGGCACTTTCTTCACCAATGGCATATCAATCCAATGGATCTTTGCCCATCATAAGCAGCAAACATTCCAGAGTGAGGTACATTCTTCGTCATCCTTTCTAGTTCTCATTTGATCCTGCTTATTTAGCCGCAGACACATTCTAGGATATCTGTGAGGGCAGATCCAGGCATGCACATGTGCACAACATCCAGCTCAAGAATTTGGTCAGGGGTATGATGGTGAGGGTTAGCTTGCTGGGATACAAAGAGGCCCTTACAGCACAGAATCTTGGAGCGCAGGTGTGTGCAGCATACCTCTGGGTCTGTCTGCTTGACTTGCTGTTCCACCTTGGCTGCCTGCTTGTCTGCAGCCCGGCGCATGCCTTCCAGCTCCTCCTTGCCATACGCTCTGAAGTCACCCCTGCAACAGTGTTGCAATCAGTGCATGCAGCTACCAATGTCCAGTGTCTGCAGTGCATTGTGTCTCGTTGCTTGCCATTATGCATGCATGCAATAGCAGAGAAGTCATGTAATACTCACATCTCTACAACCTTGCTGTATGCGCTGTCTGCAGGCTTCTGGGGACCAGTCTTTGAGGCTGCTACAGCTACAGCCCCTTCCTTGACAGCCCCCCTGCTTGTCTTCTCAGATCCCCGCTTCCTCCTCTTCTCATTTGCATTGACAGCTGCCACTGCTGGCTGTCCTGCCTTTGCTTGCTTCTTGCTCCTGAGGTACCCTGTCCCGTGCAGAACTCAAAAGTCACATGGGTCACGCCATAATAACTTATCGTCTACATTGGCACATGCACAAGGTTTCATTGCATTGGTATAAAGGGTGACTGCGTACCTAAGCCTCGGAAGAGCCAGGATGTGAGCAGTAAGCCTGCCAAGACCATGCCTGCCAGTATTGCGTACCCTGCAGCCACAGGACACGAAAGCGACACTGAGGACTCACCTAACTTCATTGACGCACAACAATACATTGGCCAACTGTAGCCCCTAGGATACACAGGTACTAGCAATGTGCACATGCATCCGCAGAGGGGAAATTGCAGGTCACGTTTCAACAAGGAGCTAGTTTGACATGTCACCTGCAAGGCCCGGCTTTGCAGCCCCGGTGTCATCCTCCCAATCCTGCAGCTGACTTGGCTTCTCCCACAGGGCGGCTTCCTTCCCATTTCCACTGCCCTTATCGCCTGCAGGCCCCTTGGCCTTTTGCTGCTCTGTCACTGAGCCCCTGCTGACATTCCCTGCCCCAGCCTTGCCTGCCGATCCGTTGCCATTCAATGAGGCAGCCCCGTTCAAGGACGGCGTACTCTTCTGCACAGAATTACTCGGGCTTGCGCTGCTTGATGTGGCTGCAGCGGTAGCTCCTGGCGGCAGGCTGGTCCTGGCAACATCAGGGTAGTGCAGCAGAGGTTCTGTGGCTTCCTTGGTGCCGGTCTTGGGCACAAGGGGCGTGTTTCCAGAAGAGGATTCTGGCTGTTTCAGAGACGTTGTCTCGCGTTTGCTGACGTCGTCAGCTTCTTCTGTCTGGGTGCCTACTGAAGGCCTCTCAGATGCTGTGTCCTCTGGCAGGCATGCAAAGCAGCATATAAGTCCTAAGGTGTTTCTACAGCTCCATAATTCTCAGCATGTTATTGTGCAGTTCGAGAAAGGCGGTATGAGCTCTGCTTGCGAGTGCAGGCAGGATCAAATTGCAGATCTACTATAAGGATCGCCTGACTTTGCATGAAAGAACAGACCGGTACCTTCTTTGCCAGTCAATTTTCTCCACCACCCTTTTAATCCTTGTTTGGGAGACCTCTCTTCATTGTCCCTACCAGAATCTCTCGCCCCATGCGAGGCTGAGTCAGCCCTCGCTATATGCACACCCGGCCTCCGATTGCTTTGACGCAATAGACTGGACCTTGCATATCTTCTTGCAGGAAAATTTCTGCCCGCCTGAAAGCAATGCGAATCGTGCCAACAAGCAGGTGCTGTGTTGTACCTTCTTGAGAGGGACATCTGAAATTTGCCCAGACGATAGTTTTCCATTACGATTTCTAAATACAGCGCATCAGTTACAATCAGGTCCAAGCAGTGTTTCTCTTTTGGATGCGAACCTGTCTTTCTAGCTGTAAGGCAAATGAAAAAGGCATTTGCACCCTATCGAGAAGCTGCTGGGCCGGGATAATCACACACCATTGCATGCATGCAGAACCTTGGACATCAGAAAAAGTCATGGATTGTAACAAGCCTAGCCAACAGAAGGCACATTCAAATGAAGTGGGTGTTACTTATCACTGATAAGGATCTTAATCTTCTATTTATTGAATCATTCGTTACAGTCCTATCCTTAATATGTTGGACCACACAATTAGGCCCAATTTGTTGAACAGGCCTGACATGAGTTGTCCGATATTGAACTGGGTCCTAGTAGGGGCATTCGAGCCTCTCGAAGAGTGTCCAAGGCATCGTGGCACCCTTTCAATGGTACGCTAGCATATATCTCTGCGTCAATGCACACACAAGGTTGAAGCTGTCAAAAATGAAAAAATAGATGAAATAAGAATTCACTGGACAGATCAAAACATTCAATTCACTAGCCTTGCGCAGGTAAACGTTGCACTTGCACTTGCCTTCTTGCCTCATGATCATGAAGACGTTACCCCACAATTTCTGAAACCGAACGTTAATTCATTAAATTTCCCGAGTCTGGATTCTCAATCAGCGCCTGAAATCATGCGCCAGTCAACCTGGCAGCATTCTCTGCCAGATATGCGCCACCGCTCCCCCTCACTTCGATCCTCTCAACTGGCTGCCGGATATTCGGCGACCATGTGTTGTCCATGAATGTGCCATCATCCGCGCAGCAGCCGCTGAGTAACACCAAGTCATCCACCTGCATGCAAAGCACTTCAAGGTGATCCGCAAAACCCCTTTCGCCACCACCAGCTGCTTTACAAGCCCATCTTCAGGCCTGCATACTGCGAAAAGACTGTCAGATTTGCAAATGATGAAAGTGCATGCGGTTGTAGGCCGCAATGTGCTGTTGGCAAATTCATACTGATGCAGCTTGAATTTGCAGCATACAAGGCACACACCATGAGACATGCCAAGGATGTACTCTGCATTGAATAGAGCTTGCTGTCCTGAGAGTATACACAACCAAGGGGTGTTTTTTGTGACAAAAAAATTAGCAAAGGCTCTAGATGCACTTACCTGCACATTGGGGACTTGGCTGACGTCAAACATGTGCATGTTCATACCCCCGTACCCTACTGTTGGCACCACAATTCCCCTGACCACTGCCTGCTTTACTTCATCTCCCCCGTCAATACCCCCCACATCCGTTACAGCTATAGTCATGTTCTTTGTCTCTGGTGTCTCTGAGTATCCCAGCTCATCCCCGGCATACACCTGCATTGGCCAACAACAAGCATGAATGGCGACGATGAAGTATTCGATCCGCTTGACAGTGGGAGTTACGCCGTGTAAAACACTGCTTAACTCAGCACAGCGACGTCTATGGCGCTTGATGAATCTTGCCACTCTGCACCTGTAGAAGCTGAGATCACACAAATACCCGCATGCATACTGATGACAGTTCTCACTCAGTGAAGGAGAAGGAGTCTCTCCCACAGGGTTGGGGAACACAAGCCCAGATCACCAGCTAAAGACTTTCAGTAATGGCCATGGGATAAATATCAGAAGTATAACACCGGTAGGGTCAGGAGATCCCTGTGCAGCAAGAGCAGCACCTCTTTGATGCCAGTGATGCGCGTGAGCCAGCGGAAGGCACTGTCAGATGGCCCGCTGCCGTACAGGGCGCTGCCAATCCGGACCTGGTTCAAATGGTACTCCTGTCCCTTGCGAAAGCCGGCTGTACTGCTTGCCATGTGCGCTATTATGTCCTGCCCATTGCATGCAAGCACCACGTCATGATCGAATCTGGTAACTTTCGGGACGGCCACTGCCTGTCTTACAAGCAATGTCATCTTCAGGGGCTGAGCCGGGCGCCTAACACGACAACCAAGGCTTTTCGTATGTCTCTGTTGCATCTATGCGTTCCTGTGACATTGATCAAAACAATTCCCCAGGTGCCTGTGCAGCTGTGGATTGTGCCATAGTCAGACCCAAATGTGAAAGACTCAACAAAAAAATCCATTTGCACAACAAAACCTCTTACCTGGGACACATTGCTGCGCACAGCCTCCACGATGGGCAGGAATTTTTCCAGTCGGCCGTGGTGAGTCATGATGCCTCGCAGCTGCAGCACCGAGCAGTCCTTCACTGACTGGGCCAGCCTGATTGCCTCCTCCATTGTCCTCACTCCCTCCCTGACCTGCGCCCCAGAACAATGCACATGAACCCCTTATTCAAGCACCCATGCCTCGGCTTTCTCAGAGGAATAAGCATTTTTAGTATCCTCCTGGCTGCCTTAATTCTAACATAGCTCGTGCTGCTATCAGATTTCTTTTCTGCCTGATGGTCTGCTGGTACACTTCAGAGCCGCAACAGCCTCCAGCTGACTTTTTTGGGGTGCCGATGTCAATGCTGATCGAGTCTTGATCTGCCTCCTTTTGTAGGCGAGAGGCGAGGTCTATGAGACAGGGAGTTCTATACTACCTGATTGATATAGAGTGCTTTTTAAAAACAGAAGAGGAAATGTGATGCAGGCCAGAGGGGGCTCACCGCTCCAGTGGATACAGCAATGTGGACTGGCAGAGGCTTGTTCCTGTCTGCCGCATCCGCTGCCTTGCACAAGGCGTCGACAAACCTCATGTCCTCCACATACACCTGCAGCACACACACACTCACCTAAGCAGCATGCAATGATGACTGATGCAGGTGCTGATAACATCATGAGGTCATCTGTTCTGCTCTGGACCAATGATGCATATAGCTTGAGAGAGCACCGATTGTCACACTTCAGAAGTAAAGGACAGTCATGACGAGACTTAGCATCAGAGGCCAACTGGGATTGTGGAGATGAGTGAGATCGGCAATGGCAATGCTGCGTGCCTGCAGGTCAGGAGCTTGGGCAATGGCGGCCGCTGACTGGATGTCCGGCTGGTAGCAGACTTGGATGGGAGCGGTGATGCCTGCTTGCCTCAGGGCCATTGCTTCCTTCAAATCCCCAACGCCAATCTCCTCCCAGCCACCCTCCAGAAATGCCTTGGTCGATATCACCACCCCTAGCCCATATCCATTGCCCTGCAAGCCCATGCTAGTACCTTCATACCGCATCTTCTGCAGCAGGCCGAGTCAGGCATAGGGGTTTTGGCCGATGGACGATGCAACAGCCACCGAACACCTGGAAGTAAATTAGATACGTCTGCTGCAGAATAACCGCTGCAGATTTGGCATAAGACAAACACAGACCTTAGGGCAGACAGCAAGAGGCTGCACACCTTGACCATGGCCAGAGGTATGGCTCCAGGCTTGACCTGGGTGAGGACATCCTTGGCATTGAGCACTAGCTGGGTGCTGTTAACCTCCAACCAGCTATTGCTCGTCGCGTACTTTGCATCTCCTGTGGAGCTTAGATCCTGTGTGAAACGCTCTGCCTCTGTGGGGGACATTGCAGCGTCCTCTGCCAGCCTTCGCAAGAAACCTGAATCCAACAGTGGGCGTAAGCTGCTGTCAAGACTGGATGTCTCGATCAGAGATCGTGCGCACTTGTCCTTGCAAGCGTTGCTTCATTGTTTTGAAAGCTAACCTGCAGGATAGCGCCGACTTTCCGGCAGAGACCTTGAAGGTACAGTGCCCTGACCAAGAGAATGACACAATAGGAGGGCTAGGACCGCCACGGACAGGTGAACCGCGCAACAAAATCGAAGCATCATCTCTTATCCTCCCTTCAATCGTGGATACTTGTTCTTTAATTGGGCTTTTAAATCTACGCGACACTGTTCTTCGCTTTATCGGCGTGATCTGGACAGCGTGATCACTTCGTCAGGAAGCCCCGAGTACTTGCAAAGCGAATCTATTGTCTTGATAAGAATCTTGATAATGAAGATTTCTATTGCTGGGATATCCACTTGATCTGGCGAGGCACGTTGGGAAAACCTACTACCAACGTTGACAGGCCCGTGCAGAGAGCAGGCTCGTCAGCACTGGAACGCTGTCGAACTATGCGCGCACTGGGCCGAAAGACTATTATATTTATGAGCACGGTGCCCGATCTGACTGAGGGAGGCACTTGACCTCTACGATGACCGAACTGCGATGTCTAGTGGATGTTTCATTACGGGCGAATAACTCCATATAGATCCAGTAGACCGTAAAGGGGCAGAATATCTAGAAAAATTCCGTAGAAATCTCCAATGTAGATTTCTCCTGCAATCGCTGTGTTTCAATTAGCTTTATCAACAGATTGATCTTCAACTTATCAAGAGACAGTGGAGGAAGGTTTCTCGTTGCTGAGGACATGGCTAGCTCGACGTCTGGCAACGCCTATGGTGGCAAGTATGCTGCCGAGCTGATCGAGACTGCAGCCCGAATCATCGCGCCAGGGAAGGGAATCTTGGCTGCCGATGAGAGTACTGGAACCATCGGCAAGAGGGTGAGCACGTCGGTGGTCAAATTGGTGTTGATTGTGTAGGTTGTTACAAGTACTGGTTTCGTGTATGGCGAGTCAAGTGTCCTTCTAGCGTTGGTCTCCACCAGATTCTCTTTGCAATAGTTCCAGAGCTTGCTTGCCAATTCTTGTGCATTTCTCCATTTCCTCCACTGTCGTGTTGAGGATAGTGACTGGACGTGGTCATCTATATTGTTGCCAATTTCCAATGCAAATGTGCAATAGATGGTGAAAACAAGCACCCCCTTTGCTTCTTAAAAAAACTAATTAAAATTTTAAATGCGCGGATGATAGTCATCTGACGAATTAAACCGCCGTTTGTTGATGACAGCTGTCCAGCATTGGCGTGCCCAATGAGGAGGACCACCGCCGCACACTTCGCCATCTTCTTTTCACGGCTCCAGGCGTCGAGGACCACATCAGTGGCGTGGTGAAACCTACAATCTTACCTGCAGTGGTTGGAGGCAGATGAGGCAGAAGACCTGTGCTAAATAGATCAACTGATCAACCCAGCAGTTGTGCTAGACTGTCGTGACATCCAGCACAATCTTACTCCGTTGTCTTCCAACATGTGCTTACTCACGATCCACTCTTTTTTGTGCGGTCCAGATCCTCTTTGAGGAGACTTTGTACCAGAGCGGCTCTGATGGCACGCCATTCGTGGATGTTCTCAAGAGCAAGGGCATCATCCCAGGCATCAAGGTGGACAAAGGAGTTGTGCTGCTGCCTGACACCGATGGGGAGACCACAACACAGGTGAGCTTGCTTGCGACTGCCTATCTCAGTCTCATGTCAAATTCGTGTAGGATGTTTATCCTGCACAGAACTTGTCACATTGTCATGGGAATGTCTGATAAAATTAGACTGCCTCTCAGCGGGTTACTGATCCCCTTTGTCTGCCGTCTATCTTGCTTCAAGAGTAGCCATCATGGGCACTGAGCCTTCCTGACTGGGATTGTTGCAGCTTAAATTCACGGTGTTTCCCCCTATTCTTCACTGCACCTCTCCCTCACGTGCCACACCTTTCGATGATGCAGGGTCTGGACGATCTGGGCAAGCGCTGCGCCAAATACTACGAGCAGGGCGCGCGATTCGCCAAGTGGCGCGCTGTGCTTAAGATCAGCGCCACTGCACCCTCTCCCCTGGTACGCTTCGTTCAAAGTTGCTTCGCTGACAAATAATGGATGCGTCTGCCTTCCATCGCTCATCCAGCACATCATTTGCAAGTTGCCATGCATCCAGCGAGAAATGCTATTTGGAAATAAACAGCATGTGGTCTTGAGAGTGGCTGCCAGCAGAGTTTGGCATGGACAGACGGTCCTTGCATGCATGCCGGAGAACCATGCCCGCAATGCTCGCATCGACTGTTTGTGATGTCATGTGCTGAGGAATCAATTCCAATTGCAGGCCATCCACGAGAATGCCTACGGGCTGGCGCGCTACGCGAGCATCTGCCAGGAGAACGGCCTGGTGCCCATTGTGGAGCCGGAGATTCTGACTGATGGCACCCACTCCATCGAGGTCTGCCAAGCCGCCACCGAGCGCGTCCTTGCCGCCGTCTACAAGGTGCGTGCACCTGCGCCTGAAAGGAGCCTGGTACTTTAGAACAACGTCAATGCCAATGTCAAAACCTGTCTGAAGGAGATGGGGCTTCTAGAGGGGCATGGGTGGGCGCAGATCAAAACACATGCGGTATGTGGCAAGGGGCACCACAGCCATTTGAGTACTGACAGAAAGGACATAGGCAGAAATACATCATCTGCTGCCGAGCAGGACATCTCTACTGTGTTTTGATCTGAGTCGACCCATACAGAAGGCAGTTGACACTCGTGCGTGCTGAAGCTAAAAGTGTCGATGATGGTGGTGGGAGTGTCCCAAGGCGTGATTTTTAGTCATTTCTGTGCAAGATGTCCTGACATCTATTTGACTTTGGTTGGGTGCAGGCGCTGAGTGACCACAAGGTGCTGCTGGAGGGAACGCTGCTTAAGCCCAACATGGTCTCGGCAGGTGCGGCAGATTGGCTGAAGATTTCCGAATTCTTCCCCATACAGCTGGGCTTGTGCATGCAATGCTGCCAGGCCCTTATGACAGCAAAGAGTTTGTCAGCACCACTTGTGCAAGCCAAACTATTTGTGTGCCATTGTCTACATGTCTCACATTGAGAAGCAGCGGCAGCGAGAAGTGTGCAACGGCCGATACATGGAATGATGCCTGCAGGCAGCTTATCTCTCTGCGTGTCAACGCATGATCCCTCACTCCAAAAGAGTTATTTATACCGTCATTTGAGTGACATCGCTCAAGAGCTCGGCGTCTGGCCCACTCAGAAAGGAGTCCTGTGCCATAGTCCATATAAAGTTTGCCATTGCTGCACGCGCAGGCATCGACGCAAAGCCGGCGAGTACGGCGGAGATTGCGGGCGCGACGGTGCAAGCGCTGCAGCGCACTGTGCCACCGGCCGTGGCGGGTGTTGTGTTCCTGAGCGGCGGGCAGAGTGAGGAGGACGCCTCCGTCAACCTCGACGCCATGAACAAGCTCCCCGGTCGCAAGTGAGTCACCCTTGCCCGTGTGATGACTATTTTTTCTCGGCCGTGCGTGAGTCATCATTGCTTCAACACTGACTAGGCGGACTGATGCGCAGTTGAGCCACTGCGCCCTCAATGTTTGCACAAGGATGCGTATGTGAAATGCCTTGGCAAAAAAGCCTCTTCTGGTGCCCCTGGGTCCCTGAGAAGGTTCTTTTCTTCTGCCGCCTCGGTGTCAGCCGGCTTTAGGACACAGCTGGCTGTCGGTAATGCAGCAGGCAGCAAGGGCTGTAAATGCGGCCTCAAGGGCGCAGGAAGCAAGACTTCACAGCTATCTTCGTCATGGTTATTGTCCATTTGCAAGGCGCCATCTTTTGACTATCATGTACTGATGGCGCGGGGTGTGGTGTGTTGCGCGAACAGGCCGTGGGCGCTGAGCTTCTCGTACGGCCGCGCGCTGCAGGCATCAGCTCTGAAGGCATGGGGGGGCAAGGCCGAAAACATCGAGGCTGCTCAGGAGGCCTTCATGACCAGGCACGCCTTCTCTTCCCATGCACTCGCATGTCCTGCCTTGCACTTGCATATTCTATATTGACAGTGACTTAAGTTCCTGCTCGTGTATCAGATTCTTCATACTCAGAGTCTTTCGTTGACAGGGTCGTGATGCCTGAAAGCGCTCAATGGAATGTGATTTCAGGAAATCCCATCCCACTCATCGGATAACTCTGCCACATGCACAGGGGAAACTGCATACCTGATTCTGCAGCTAGCCGTTTCCCTGTGATACTGCTTGCATCCGTTGGGCTGTTGGTGCTCGTGTGAGGTGTCTTGAAGAGTTCTGTGTTTGCCGGTCGTTCAGCGATCCATGCGTTCACTGGTTCCTTGAAAAACTGAGCATGCTGAATGATATTGACAATGTATGAGTAGAGAAGGACTCCGGGCTGAAGCGGTGGTGGCCTGCGTTGTGCAGGGCCCGAGCAAATGGTGCAGCGACAAAGGGCCAGTACAAGGCAGTTGCAAACGGCCGCCATCTGGGCCATACGGAGAGCCTGCACGAGAAAGACTACAAGTACTGAGTCACTGCTTCAGGAAATCACATCAATCCATTAAGAGATTCCCATGCAGGGATCTACAGAACTTCCTCGCATTCAGGGGACACAGGCTTGCAGGGGGTTTCCCACGAGCTGCAGAGTGTATATCTGGAGACGATCTACCCAGGCAAGCTGGCACGGATCTTGATTTCTTCTTTTTAGAGACACCACTTGTGAATGAAGCACAGGGGTTCAGGGCAGTGATGCCCTCTGCAGGCCATCCGAAAAGCTTGCAACAATTTTGGCAACAGTGCAACGAATGAAGCCTCCAGCGGAGAGAGTGTCAGTGATAGCTTTTACACAACAGCGCTGCCTTCCATGCCATGCCATGAGTGTGCTATATGGTCCCTCGCAATTGAGACTTCAGGCGAGTCTTGGGACGAGTCCTAGGAGCTTGAGCATTACACATGCTGTGCAGGGTGCACCCTGCACGTGCTTATTAAAGTGGTAGATTTTGATCATGTGTGTAGGCTGGATCCTTCTCTTTATGGTGGAAATGGTTTTGTAAGTTCAAGAAAATGTTTGGTAAGTCACAATCGATCCTCTGATCAAGGTTTGATTCATTGTACCAAGACTGGCATGTCACATGGCAAATTCACTCGGCCCACCCTGCTGCTCCAGTATAAACGCCTTTCCATTTCTCATGAATCTCCTCATTTTCTGAAGAAATCAGAGCTCATCGTCCATAGTATCGTCGTCTCGCGCGTATCAATTAACATTTCACTTTTGCCAACCAGCTTCTGGTGGCATTATACAGTTGATCAATCAACACAGGCATCGAAGTCGACCAAAGCATTAGATCGAGAGCTGAAGCCAAGCCAGCTTTTAACAGGAACTGCAGCATCCTAATTTTGCGCTCGGTATTATGGATGCAGAGAAAGCTGCTGCACTAGAAAGAAACTTTAAGACAGAGGTCGAGTCACTGAAGCAGTTCCAAAGAGGTACAGGCCCACGCAAGATTAAAAAATCAGATGTACTACTTGTTTACAGAAAATGTTTTGCAAGGGACAAGATCAAACCTTGCTTGAGGGGTGGCGTCCCAGAAAGGCGTATTGGTACATGCCGGTGGCTGCAATCAGTGAAATCGAATCATTGAAAGCGACAAATACATCGTGTATTGCCAGAAATCATTGGTCTTCGTACGATCCTGTTGGCTTTGCAGATATACAGAAGAATCACCAGGCGCGGCAGCAATTCATACAGCAGAAAAATGAGAACGAGATGGTCCTGAAGGTGCCCCCTCCTTTATTCCTCTGAGCCTCCTATTGACATAAAAACATTTTGCAGAGCCTTAGCGCATTGGTCATGCCTTCAGGAGCTGGACCTGGGATCAGATCAGGGCGATGTCTACAAGCTCATAGGCCCAGCACTCATCAAGCAGGTGTGCTCTCCTCCACTCTCACATGCACACCCTCAGCGGCTGCTCGCCAGAAATATTATGACGCGGCCATGTCAGCATCTCTGCATACTTTTGCAGCATTGAGGGCAGCATGCATGCTTTGGCAGGCCATGCATGGCCTACATGCGTGGCATTGCAAACACTTCAACCAACCCAGCGTACTAACGCAGTGCGTACCAGGCTCGCACTGCCGAGCATACTCCATGTGAAAGTCTTGGAGCATGTGTGCCCTCTAGCCTGTGGCTATGGGGATGCCGATAGTGAAAGAATAGAAATAATCAATGATCATAATGCCCATTTTTGGTTGGGTCTTACTTGTATCTGGCGAGACCATCAAGCGGCAGGATAGTTGCAGCCTTCACCTGCAGCTTGTCTGCAGACGCACCTTGCCTCTGGCATATGAAATCTTGAAGTAATGATATCAATACTAATACTAATACAATTCTAGCTCGGGGCGTGAGGGATACCGTGTTGTGTAGGATCCGGTGGAGGCGCGGTCGAATGTGGGCAAGCGGCTGGAGTTCATCAATGGCGAGCTGGGCCGGCTGGACTCGCGGCTCAAGGCCCTGGAAAAGCAGGAAGCCGAGCGGCAGCAGAAGGTGCGATTTGGGACCTTGATTGGCTCTGCACTAGCTGTTACTGATATCTCTGAAGACACCAGATTGGTGCAAGACTGAAGCTTCCACTCGACACAAGTAACACCCTTGCAGGGCTTTGCGCCTGTGCTGGGGCAATCTGACGTGTTGTGGGAGGCTGAGTAGCCAAAGTGCCCAACGCCATAGGCTCACCAGGGGGGAGTAGAAGCGGGCAAGGAGTTCATTGATCCTCTTGGTAGAAGAGAATCCCTCCTACTTCGCTGCCCCAGGTCTCACGCATGGGGTCCAGGAACTTCTTGCGCTGCATTATTAATAATACGTTTTGGAAACCTTTGGGAGCCACCTGAAGCTCTTAGGTCTTCTGGGCAGTCTGTCACTGCCCATATTCACTGCCATGCATTGAAGTGCACAGCAGCGGCACTGAGCATATAGGCGGTGTGGCGCAGGTGATAGGGATCCAACAGGAGGTGCAGAGGTTGACGCAGGCAGCAGCAGCCGCGAGTGGTGCAGAGTAAACGAGCACAATTGACGAGAACAAGCTGGGTACTGCCTTGGCCTCAGGCTGCCTGCTAGCAGCGCTGGGTTGAACTGAGTTGGCCCATGGGGTACTACGGTATATACTATTGTTATATCTCGAGTGCTGTCAGAGAATTTTTTTCGCACATTGTCAAGAGAACCATAAGAATGCCAAGACAAGGAAGGCTGGAGTCAATTATCGAGAGGTTGCTGCAACGCACCTAGAGAGGGCTGGAACAAGCATGTGATAAATATAAGAAATATTATCAAAACAATAAAATAATGCTCATAACAATTATTATACCAATCATAACAACAGAAAAATGTGATGTTGCAGTTGGACGCTCGCCGGACGCCAGCACCGCAAACCTTGGCGCAGCATCCCGGCACGGCGGCTGCGGCGTATGGTGACGCAAGATCCGGCTATTACTCACTCCGAGTGAGGGCTGACGGCGTCGAAAACATCCTGGGCCGCCAAACACTGGACCTGTAGCATGCCACATCAGCACAATAGTCAGTCAAGTGAATCTGATTTCTTGAGAGAAGGGAGAATGCACGACATGAAGGCATTGCATGCGCCAAAGTCGGAGGAAGGGCTGCATAGCCGTGTGAACAAAGTGCATTGCTCCAAACCAAGTTTGTTCCGGCCAGGAGCACATGGCTGCGAGTCTTTTAGCGGAGTCGAGAATTTGTGATTCTAGGAATTTATTTAGACCTTAGGTGACCCTCTCAGGGGTGCAGCCTGCATTGACCATCTCTATACTTCGCCCTTATCCTTGGCTCCACTTTCAGACTTCCGACGGCTGGACAAGAAAACATGCACTTTTGCAACACGATAGGCAAGCAATTTTAGCAAAGGTGACTTCAACATAACTTTTGCACTTCGGATGTACAGACCGGCATGTGCTGGGTGACAACTTTCTCGGCTGCAATTATAAGCTCGGGTGTGTGTCTCTTCATATCCCTACGAGCTTTTGCAGAAGTCATGCACCAAATGTCCAACAGGGCTACCAATCCATCCAAATAGTTTCCCAGCGTGTACTTTGTTGTGGTTTTATACTCAGAATTATACTTGCATAATCGCTGCTGACACAAATCAACTAGAACAACAGCTAGAAACCGGAGCCAGGGTCCCCATGAAAAGTCCAATCGACTCAACACAGATGCAGTCCAGGAAAGGAAGGCTTGACTTGTGAGGCACAGAGCACATCTCTCGCACCAAATATTCATTTAGACTCAATAGCCTGCCTTAATAGCAAGATGCAGGGCTGAAGTATTGCCAAGCAATTACACTCTTAAAGATCTATTGAAGTATGCCAACTTGAAGTGGCATCCATGGAGCTTCAAGGGCCCGTGCTTTCTTGAATGCATGTGTCGGAAGGCAAACTGCCTGCTATATAGTTGCATATATAGCTGTCCATACCTAACGGGTGAAGCCCCCTCAATTCAAATCTAAATCCTGGCAGCTGCAGGTTCTGAAATACAGAGCTTCTGGCGGCTCAGGGCTGTGCAGAAAGCTGTCTCAAGACATGCATACGCAGCACTTTGGCGAGCAGCTCCGGCCGGAGCAGTGAGTCAGGCGTAGTCATCAGCTGCAGCACCTGCGGTCACAGCACCTCCTCTTTGTTATTCCTCCAAACCCATTAGTCTCACAGAGTATTTTATGCTGTCAGATTGCGGCACTTTCCGAATTATTTGCTAGGATAATAATATTAACTTGCTAGGATGTACTAGAGAGTCCAGGTGTGCTGGGACTTTTGAGCATGCGATTAGTTTGCCTCTCGTTAGCTTTGCCGCCATACCGACAGGCTCTAAAATTCATGGAACGAGAGTTCTGAATGCGAAGAAAAATCTACACACCTCCTGGACGGACTTGAAGACGGCCAGGTCCCGGATTGACAGCTTCATGAGATCTTCCAGGTAGCTGCCCATCAGCTTCTCCATTGGTCCCTTCTTGGGCCTCTCTCCCGTCGTAGCCTCATAACCCAGGTCACCCCCTGGCATGAAACCTAAATACATAGGCAGAGTCAGCATAGAATCTCATATTGTATTTATTCCTCAAGGAGTCTGTGAGTCTTGCTGACAGCGCAGTATGCAAACGTAGAGCAAGCAAAGATGCATGGAGAGCAACACTTCTTAATGCATGCACCGTCATGCAAGGCAGTGGCAGGTAACAAGAAAAGTAAACAAAGCACTGAGCGACCAAATAAGTAAGCAGAGGAGAAAGAAGAGATGAACAGAATTAATGAGGGTGGACAACGCTTTTTGACTGAGAAGGGGAAGTCCACAATGTCCTTAGCCAGCGCCTGGTCCTGAGAGGCCAATGAGCCCAGATCAGCTGCTGTAATCTTGCCCAAATCCCCTGCTTTCTCCTGGGGACATGACATGACAACACCTTGCGACAATACCACAACGATCCATGCATGGGAGGAAGACATTGGAGTTGCAGTGCTAAGTTTCCATCTGCTCAAGTGCAGAAGCACTAGGCACCAGGCAAGCATGCATATGTCCTGTTTAAGCACGTGGAGCAGCACAGTTGACCCGGGTGAGGCTGCTCATTTACAAGCTGCAAGGATAGATGATCGAGAGGGGAACATTACCTGCAGCAATTTCTGCATGGTCTCTGCCTCGATAGCAGCCACGCAGATGCCCTGACCATACACCTGCACAGCCGAACAAACAAGCGCTCATCTCCTCAGCTCATGACCACTTGTTTCCCATAAAAGATCAAATCACACCCAATTCAGTGCCCAGGCAAATCTTGCGGCGGCATTTGCTTGCAAGTTGCCCGCTCAAGATTTTGATGGTTTGAGAGCCCACAGCCGATTCCTTCCTTGTCTGTGAAACTTAGCTTACCCGTCTCTGAACCTCAACAAATAAGTATTCTATAACCTTTGAATATTTTCCCCTCATTTTCCCCTCTCTAATCGGGGTACAAGGAAGTATGGGACATTTACCGGGTTGAAGCCTGCGAGGGAGTCCCCCACGACAGCCAGGCGTCCCGGCATGGGGATGTCTTCGTAGAGGCGCCTCAGATTAGTCATGCCAGAGTATGCCACAGGTTTTGTGAGGGGCTCTGCATCCTTGACAGCCTGAAATGGCATGGCACAAGTGACACAATTTTCAGCAGGATGACATGTGCTGCACTCGGACCCGCACTCACACAAGACACCTGTGCTCTCTAATGTGACATGCGCAAGTTGAAGCCTGAGATGGCCTGATGTTCAGGCCCTGGACATTGCCTATCAATAGCAATTGTCCGGTCATCCCGACATGCTGCTGAGGCACGTGACACTGCAAATGACACTGTGGCAATAAGTGGCCCTTTATGCACTTCATTGAAAGGTCCTCCGGCTGGCGGGGGCCGGTATAATACTGAGCATGTGCCCACGGTTGATTGGGTTTTGCTTGGATCTGGCGAGTCGAACAAGGGGTAGGATCGTAGCAGCCTTTAACTGCAGCTTGTCTGCAGGACGTATGTTGCCTTTTGGCAGGAAAACCGTGTGATAATAATAATAACAATTGAAAGGTCAAACCGGGCATGTCCATTGATGCTCTCCCTGAGGGAGCTCGACCCTGCGAACAAAGAAGGAATGGTTATTTTGGAAATTGGCTGAATCACACCTCATACATGTCCTTGACTTCCAGGGAGGCGATAAAATCGAGGATGCCTTGTTCGTCCTGTGGTGGGTGATCCCCGCTGTATCCCCACACACAACACTGCACAGCCAACCAAGCCCAATTACTCCAGACTTGCAAGCTGCTGTGGCATTCCTGCATGCCACATGAAGCAAAACAGGCTACAAGACCGGGAAATGACATGCGATTCAGCCAAAATGAAAGCCGGACTTGTCATCGGGGTTGTTGCATGCATGCACACAACATGCAGCTACACACGCTGCACATAAGCAAAAAACCTGGGGGCTGTATGCAGGGGACCTCGCAACTTGTCTGCCGACTCAACTTAATCGCTTTCGCGGAGACTACTTGCTCACTGACCAAGATTGTGATTATGTGAGGGGCATCAAGATCACTCACCAGAACTGCTCCGTTCTCTATTTTCTGCAGCAGGCCGCCTCGAGTGATGGGCGCTGTGGGGCGAATGTAGATCACATCCCAGTCCTTGCGCAGCTCGTGCTGCGCAAACAAAACCATTTTTACTTCAGTGCCGTATTCTTTCTTTCTCTGTTCTCTTACTCAGCACTCTGTTTCTCTCAAGCAACAGCCAGCAAGAAAGATGCAAGGTAGTGAAGTGTGGCACGCTGGCATCAATGTACCAATTGATCTCCTGGTGCCCTTCATGGCAATATGACTGTTGCCTATTCCTGGAAGACACGTTGTTCACAATTGCATTCAAGCAATAGCCTGCTGTAGTGTTTCAACGAAATTCCTCGCCCAAATCTTTGTCTTACATTGCCCCGAAGCCACAATCCCTGGCCAGACTGACTGTCTTCCACTGCTTGCAGGAAGTAGGTTGCTGGGGGTAAAGAGCAGGGAAATGGGCCCCCACCGGGGGGGGGGGGGCAGCCTATATAAGCGGGAGGAGTAGGTGACATGGGGGTCCACCTCCACCTCTGGGGGAGGGGCGTAACCCCCGCCCTCCAGCCACCCCGGCACCGGCGAACGGCGGCCGGCCGCGTCAATCACCAAATCCGCCCGGTACTTCTGCCCAGTCTTAGTCACCACCCCTGCCCACAGGCAGCAACATAGATCTGGAATTTGCCTGAAATTACTGTTGTCAATTGTTAAAAATGGGCTACCACACAGGTGTTCCTGCAACAGCTCACTGAAATATGCATCCTGACTTCGTCGTGCTTGGGCCTGTGAGGCTTCTGCATGCATGCATTGTGATCTTGATGTGGATGCCATGCGCTGCTCCCTTCTGTGGCTGGGCAAACACAATCAAGTGCAGGTCTGCTCAATGTACAGGAGCATGTTGCTCTGCTATGCAGAACAAACAATGCACGGTTGTAGTGAAGTGCCCCATAGCCCGTAGCTCCGTCAAGAAGCATGCTGCTCACTGTTGCACATTTTGCGACTTTTCGCGCAGCGCACCTTCCAGGCAGCTGCTGTCGGTGCTCCACAGCGGGGCAGCCGCCCAGCAGCCGCCATGAATGTGCACGTTTGGCCGCAGCGCCGTCAGGCGCGCGCGGATGCTCTCCTCGATTAGTGCGCGCGAGCCCATGAGGGTAAAGAGCCCAGTGTTGTCCACTGAGTGGTGCGTCCATGCACTTCTGTACCACTGCAGGGGACAGCAAGGTCTTTAATCAAGTAGAGTGGCCCGCACGTAGGCGCTCGCTATAAGAATTCCTGGTCTCTTCATCTATCAGCGATTTGCTGTTGTTTTCAGCCTTTGTTTTTGCAGCTCGATTTACATTTGGGCAGGCCATACAGAGGTTGTCCCCAATTTCCCAGGTGCTCCTCTAGATTGGGCGGGACCAACGATATGCATTCCAGCCACGTCTGTATTTAGCAGAAGTTGGTGTGACAGCCGCAAAAACAGCTTCAGGCGCGGGATGATCGCGCACAGAATATTTGGCAGCGTTGCATCGACTGCATGCTGTCTATAGAGGCAGGTTTGCAGGTAGCTTTGATCGTTCTGATTGCTTGTTGTGGCCCCTTTTTGCGAGGGTATCTCTGTGCATGCAGATGTTCACTTTTCACATTTTCTCGCATAGTCAATTTCGTATTAGATGTCCAGTATCTGGCTGGTGCGCACCGTCTTTTATCGCCCGGGGCTGGACTCCATCCCGCCCAAGTCTTTGGCAAGCTGCTGCCACCTGGGCACAAGCAGCTCCACAGAATGCGCAGCTGCAAGCAACCAAGTGCCGTCATTCTCTGCCGATCATGTCACGTTGAGCCTTCATGTGAACGCCGGGAGTTTAAAGCTACTTCTAGAGTTGAGCTCGATATCAAGAGCATGCTGGCTCCACAGTAGAGGCGGTATTTGCTTCACACAGTGAACAATTTTTTGCTGCCCTCCCTGATCTAGCAAGGAGGTACAAGCCCGAAGCAGAGGAGTCGTTCTTGAAAGAAAGGCAGCAGTTTGTGCGGGAGAGTGCGCAAACCTCTGCAGAGCAGGCCATGGGGTTGGATGTACTGCGGCACCCCCTTGCGCATCTTTGCTCGCTCGACCAACTTGGCTGATGAGGCGGAAAAATCCTGCACAGCATTGGCCCACATAGGCTCTCAGCACTTGTGTCATGACTGCAGACTACTTTGCGTTGTTGTTTGGATGTAATCAATATTGAAGATAGCAAAGAAAGCCAAGAACATAGAATGCTGTGGGCATCAGTGCCCTGAAGTCTGATCTGCACTCAACACGAACCTGGGCTGGTGTGTACTGTCACAAAGGTGTGCAGTCTTGGAAGTGCCAGGAACCGCATATTTCTCATACTGATTCAAAATATCATCGCCGGCTCATGGGCCTTTGCAGCCACTTCTTCGAAGCATTCGCTTGAAAATGTGTACGGGACGCCCACCTCACGGGGATTTTTTTCGCTGCCAGAGCCGCTCAAAGCGGCATCTTTGTCAATCATGACCACCTCATCCACGAAGTGCGAGACAGCAGCCGCAGCGAGCATACCAGCTATGGAACCGCCCACGACAACAACCCTGGTGGCAGGCACTGTGGCAGTGCTGGTCTCATTGTCGCCCCTCTTCTGAATTTCGCTTATAATTGGGACGGCCAATGCCATCTGTGGGAATTTGCGAGGCGCCCGACATGCCAGACGGGGCGACACTCGATGTACGAGGAGATGTTTTTGCCGGATAGGTACGGCTCGTGCACGATGCTGCTGTGCACACGATGCCTTTCCATAACCTGCAAGAGAAGTGCAGATAGCCATGATGTCGCACGACACGAGGCATACTTTACTTTTTTGAGGAAAGGGACGAGGTTATGATTCTCGGAAGTCAGCTACTCAACCAGCTTCCATGTGGGGCCCACGTCTGTGCCGTTCCCTTGTGGGCTGACAAGGGTGCACTTGTAAAGAGATCAAGAGGGTTTCCAAAACGGCTATCAAGATCAAGAAATATCACTTCATCCAAGAGAGGCAATGCATTAAGGCCACTGCATACAAGGGGCCATATTTTGCCGCCACTTTTTCGCCTTCGGTGCATATAGAGCCGCGTGCTGTAGGGATGCACCTACTAAGCAATTTCCCACTTAAAAACACAATCATGGTAGCGGGCATGCCAGAAGACCAAACCAGGGGGTCACCTTGTACAGATGCAGTGGTCAACTTCTGACGTCAGCCTAAATTGTGGACATGAGTGCTTACAATGCTGATCTGTCTTAGCACAACATTTACTCTCAAGGGGCATGCAAGGTGAGCCGTAGGTGCGCCCAATAAGACGTTACAGCTGTTTGGTTTCGCTCTGCTTAAAGGTAGTCGGGGGGTCGATCCCCCTGACGGCGGTAACGATAACAAGAACTTTTTTGGGATTTGATGTCCACTTTTTGCCCATACGGTACCCAGGACGGCGTTCCGGAAGATGTGCCGCATGCACTGCTTGTTTGTCATGCGTATGCAGAGCTTCGGTCTCCTTATTTGCGCGAGCCAGAGTACCCTCTCAATACTACCCTAATAATATAGAGGAAAATGATAGATATTGAA
>JADEYI010000345.1_pt1 | contig 71073 bp, 64 predicted proteins | sample 8542331 | NCBI WGS metagenome assembly JADEYI01 (sample SAMN16510988, study PRJNA670497) | mine drainage metagenome | isolation source: biofilm near Copperflume 1 | place: Germany: Marsberg coppermine Kilianstollen | collected 2018-02 | reverse complement strand
CGCACCCAGCGCGTCTATCCGTCTGACGCCTCCAGACCCCGTTTCTAGGGCTTAACAGGGAACCACCAGGACAAGGAAAAAGGGAGCTAGTAGTGGCTGTACTTGGAAAAAGACCGGAACAGCGCCAACCCGCTCTGCGCGTGAGGCTCGTTGCTGAGAATGAGGAGCGGCGCAACGAGGCCAGAGAGATCCTGCTCAAGATGGGAGATCCGCCGGTTGAGATTGTAGAGACCGGGCTGGCGTTGCCCACTCCCACGGATAACGGAAATGGCAACGGCGCGATTGCAGTCGATGTCGTAATCGTAACCTTCCATGGACAGGAGGAGGCCTCGCTCAGGTACATCCAGGCGCTGCATGAAAGTCAGCCTTGCCCGGTTATCGTTGCATTATTGCCAAAGGGTTCGCCGGAGCTGATGCGGCGGGCGCTTAAAGCCGGCGCCGACGAGCTGATTTTCTTTCCGGTCGAACTGGGCGATATGACGCGCGCCCTGGTCAAAATCGAGTCGTATCGCCGCAACGAAGATATCCGTCAGGGCGGCGTGGTGGTTTCGCTTGCAAGCACACTGGGCGGAGTCGGCGTGACCAGCCTTACCGCCAACCTCGCCCTGGCTCTGCGCTATAGCCTGCGTAAAAAAGTCGCTGTGATCGATTTGGATCTTCAGTCGGGGGGGCTCTCGGTTGGCCTCAATATCGAACCCGAACGCACGATCATGCTGTTGACCGAACCGGACAAAAAACTCGATTCGATTCAGCTCGAATCGGCGTTAACCAAGCATGAATCCGGTATTTACCTGCTGGCCTCTCCCAAGCGAATGGAAGACTGCGAGCTGGTGCCCGATACTCTCATCGGACCGATAATCGATCTAATGCGGCAGCTATTCGATTTCGTGCTGATCGATTGCGGCTCGTACATCAATGAAGTGGTGGTGGCGTCCTGGGAACATTCGGATCGTTTGCTGTATCTGCTGGATCAGTCGATCTCGGCCGCGCGCTGCACCTGGCGCTTTATCGAGTTGTACTCGCGGCTGGGATTGAAGGATCTCGAGCCCAACATCGTACTGAGCCGCCATAATCCGTCGCACCCGATAACCGAGGAGCAGATCATGCACACCCTGGCGCGTCCGGTTTTCGCGAAAATTCCGCGCGACGAGAAAACTCTCGAACGGGTCCAGTTGCGTGCACAGGATCTGTGGAAAATAGCTCCGAATTCGGCCTTCACTCGCAGCATCGAAGAGCTGGCGCGCAGAATTGCCGCAGTCGATCTGGCCGAAGCGCCCGAGGTTGGGGCCGGACTCCTGTCGCGGCTATTTGCCGCGATCGCAGCGCGGGCCTGAGGAATAAAAGATGAAACTCGTCGAGCGCATCTCTCAAACCAACAGCAACGCACAACCTAATGCTGCGCCGCAGCGATCTTTCGGCAATAGCCCCAACGCTCCGCGCCGCGGCGCCAACGCGAAGGACGCCAGCAGCGGATTCCAACAACTCAAGTTGGCGGTTCATACCCGGCTGTTCGAGTCGTTGGATGTATCCAAACTCGAAAGCCTCGATCAACAGATGGCCTCGACCAAGGTGACGCAGGCAATCACCGATATCCTCAATGAAGAGGGCCGTCTGATCACCGAGGCCGACCGGCTGAAGCTGGTCGACGAAATCAAGAACGAACTGTTGGGGCTTGGCCCACTTGAGCCGTTGCTCTGGGACGATGACATCACCGACATCATGGTCAACGGTCCAAACCAGGTTTATGTCGAGCGCTTCGGCAAACTGTTCCTGACCGACGTCAACTTTCAGGACGATCAGCATCTGATGCTGATTATCGATCGCATCGTGTCGCAGGTCGGGCGCCGGGTGGATGAAGCCTCGCCGATGGTCGATGCGCGGCTGCCGGATGGATCGCGTATCAATGCCATCATTCCACCGCTCGCACTTGACGGCCCCGCCCTGTCGGTGCGGCGATTCGGCAAAAAACGCTATGACATTACCGATTTGGTCACCAAGGGATCGCTAACGCCCGAGATGGTGGAATTCATGCACGCAATCGTACGCGCGCGCATGAATATCCTGGTCTGCGGTGGTACCGGCTCTGGTAAAACCACGATGCTGAACTGCCTGTCGGCTTTCGTGCCGGTCGACGAACGCGTTGTCACTATAGAGGACTCCGCCGAATTGGTGCTGCAGCAACCGCATGTGGTGCGGTTGGAGACCCGGCCGCCCAACGTCGAAGGAAAAGGTGAGGTTACGCAGCGCGAGCTGGTCAAGAACTGTTTGCGTATGCGTCCGGATCGCATCATCGTCGGCGAGGTCCGCGGGGCCGAGGTGTTCGACATGCTGCAAGCCATGTCGACCGGCCACGACGGATCGATCGCCACCATCCATGCCAACAATCCACGCGAAGGCGTGATGCGGCTCGAAATGATGATGTTGCTTTCGGGCGCATCGATTCCGCAACGCGCGATGCGCCAACAGATCGCATCCGCCATCAACATGATCGTACACGTGTCACGGCTCTCCGATGGAACCCGCAAACTGATGAAGATTTCCGAGATCGTCGGGATGGAAGGCGATACGGTGATGTTGCAGGACCTGTTCGAATTTCATCGTACAGGTATCGGACAGGGCGGGAAGGTGACGGGCCAATTTCGCCACACCGGAATTAGATCGTTTTATACCGAGCGGATTGAGGTGACCGGCTACAAACTGCCGATGCCAAAGCGGGAGGCGATTTAGATGGATCTGCTTATAGCAAGCGCGATTTTTATAGTGGTCTTCGCCATCGCGATCATCGTCCTGACGTCCCGCATGGAGGAGGTCCGGACCACCGGCGTCGTGCGCCGGATGGGGCCAGCTCCGGAGGAAAATCCCGACGTCGACATCACCCGCCAGGAGCGCAGGCACGAGCAGGGTTACCTGCTCAAATTCCTGTTCAGAACCAATCTGCTTCACGCTCTGGAGCAGAACATCTGGCAGGCGGGCCTCTACATGCGGACTTCCGAGATGCTCCTGATCATGATGCTGATGCTGTTCGCCGGGGCGACGCTCGGAAGGATTTTGCTGGGAGATCCGATGTTCATGCTGGCCGGTGGCGCTATCGGAGCGAGCTTGCCGATTTTCTATTTACGCTTCCGGCGCGCCCGCCGCCTCAAGGCCTTCGGTGCGCAACTGCCACACGCATTGGACCTGCTGCGATCTTCGCTCGAAGCGGGCCATTCGATGCTTCGTGGGATGCAGGTGGTGGTGCAGGAGTTCGAAGAACCACTGGGCGGTGAATTCCGCACGGTGCTCGATCAGACCCGCATCGGATTGCCACTGCCGCGCGCGCTGGATGAACTGGTCAAGCGGATGCCGCAGGATGATTTGCGGCTGCTGGTTATCGCGGTCAAGGTGCAAACCGAGGTTGGCAGTTCGCTTGCCGCCATTATCGCGAGGCTTTCGGAGATTGTCCGAACCCGCCAGCGGCTCCGTCTGCAAATCCGCGCGCTCACCGCACAATCCCGCATGGGTGGGATGATAGTTGGGATGTTGCCATTCATCGTGCTCGGCGCTTTCTCGCTGATTCAGCCGGGCTATACCAAGGTCCTTTTCCATGACCCGACTGGTCTTAAAATCCTCAAAGGGGCGATTGTCATGGATGGGATCGCGTTGCTCATCATCAAGCGCCTGCTGAAGGTGGACTACTAAAATGACGCCTTTTCTAATCAGCATAATGGTCTTCTGTCTTCTCGGCGTCGCCGCGCTGGCAGTCTACGTCGCGATGTACGGGAATCGGATAATCGAAGAACGGCTTAATGACCTGTCGTTGAAGATTCGCACGGTGCAAGGAGGATCGCTCGACGATCTCGATGGCGACAGCGAAACGATGGGCCGCATCCTGTATCAATGGGCTGCCCGTAAGTTTCCCGCCCCCAAAGCCGATACGCCCGCAGGCGAAAAGCTTTCCCGCTTGCTGTCTCAAGCCGGTTTCCTTCGTAGTGCGGACAGCCAGGTGTTCCAGGTGTTGCGCGTGTCTGGAATCGCCGCAGGCGCTCTCCTTGGGATTACGGCAGGCTGGATTGCCGCCCATTCGATTCTGCTTTTCGGCTTGGTCGGTGCGGTGTTGGGCTATGTCCTACCCGGTTACATTCTCGCCCGCAAAGCTCGAAAACGTCAAAATCAGATTGCGCGTCAGCTTTCTGATGTTCTGGATCTGTTGGTGGTCTGCGTCGAAGCCGGCCTCGGCCTGTTCGAGGCGATCAAGATTGTGGGCAAGGAAACTGAGCGCCAACGCCAGGCAATTGGACGCGAACTGTCGTTGGTTTCGGGTGAAATCAACGCCGGCGCATCGCTAGGTCAGGCGCTGCGCGGCCTGGCCGAACGCACCGCGGTTGAAGATATCAAGCCATTAGCCGCCACCTTGATTCAAAGCGAGCAGCTCGGCGCCCAGATCGCCCCTGCCCTGCGCGCCAGCTCAGATGCACTGCGCACCCGCCGCCGCCTGCGCGCGGAAGAAGCGGCCCAGAAAACCACGATCAAAATCCTTTTTCCTCTGGTGCTGTTTGTGTTGCCGGCGATGATGATGGTCATCGTGGGCCCGGCGCTCATCCAAATCATGCGCACGCTGAGCCAATAATCGCCTTTCCCTGCGGGCGGTGAGCCCCGTCCTGTGGCTGATCGCCCGCAGTTTCCATCTTCCGGTTCGGGTCTCGATCCCTGCTCTTTAACGACCGTTTCCCAGGCTGTCGTGCATCGCGGCCACCGATGTTGAATTTTCCCACTCGCTCTGGGCTTGCCTGCTACATCTTCGATGCAGACTTGATGAACGGACCGCAAACGAACCACCTTCAATGAAGTAACTTAAGAGAGCGAAACCTCAGATCGACGACGGTCTTCCGGTAAACTGCGACACCGACCGTTCGCCCGATACAAATCGAGGATTGCGTCCTCGCACGGCCCGCGTGCGCAATCGACACAGCCGCGCAAGCCCTTGCGAAAGCGAAACAACAATAAGTGAGCAATCCTATCGTGCCGCCAACGCATCGCTGCATCTGCGCACAAGGGTTTTGTGCAACCTGGCTGGCGTCTCCGAAATTATAGGCGTTCGCAATCGAAATCGGGTCAAATCGAAAGGGTAAGGTACGATATGAAACCGCTCTGCCGCGATATGCGGTAGAGCGGTAGCTCAGATGCGATTGAACGAAATGCCGACTGGCGGCGGCTACTGACCCAGTCCCAGCCGCTTCATCAGACGATATAGCGTGGTGCGGTCGACGCCCAGATCGTGCGCAGCCAACGCGCGGTTGCCCTTCGCCGATTCAAGCGCGGACTTGATTCGCACCGCAGCCGCACGGTCGAGGCAGTCCTGCAGCGTTCCCTGCTGCACACTTTCATGGCCGTTGCCATTAACGTTTTGGCCGAGATCATCGACCTCGAGCGGCTCAGCCGCGGAGTGGTCAAGCGCAAAAGCTTCTGACGTAAGCTGTTCCGCACCACTCATAACCACGGCCCGCTCGATGACGTTTTCCAGCTCGCGAACGTTCCCCGGCCAACTGTAGGTGCATAAGGTGCGTTCCGCTTCGGGACTGAGCGTGATCGGACGCCCCGCCTCGCTCGAGTAGAACTCCAGAAAATGCCGCGCCAACGGCAGAATGTCGTCCGGGCGTTCCCGCAACGCCGGGATACGGATCGGAATCACGTTGAGCCGGAAATATAAATCGCCGCGGAATCGATTGGCCGCGACTTCCTTACGCAAAACGCGATTGGTGGCCGTCACGATTCGTACGTCGACCTTGCGCGGCTTGGTGCCGCCCACGCGCAAAACCTCGCCGTCCTCTAGCACTCGCAGCAGCTTGGCTTGAAAATCGGGGCCGGTTTCGGCGATTTCGTCGAGAAACAGCGTGCCGCCCGAGGCCCGTTCGAAGCATCCAGCGCGCGCCGCAATAGCGCCCGTGAAAGATCCTTTCTCATGCCCGAACAACTCGCTTTCCATCACCCCATCGGCGAAGGCTTTGCAGTTGATCGCCACGAAAGGGCCTTCCGCACGTTGGCCCCAGTAATGGACCATCCGCGCCACCAATTCCTTACCGGTGCCGCTTTCGCCTTCGATCAGAACAGTCGATCGCGAGGGTGCGACGCGCCGCACAATCGATAAAATATTTTTGCTGGCGGAGCTTTCGGCGACGAATCCAGCCGCCACGCTGGCCATGTCGAGTTGCTGGCGCAGTTGCCGGTTCTCGCGCTGCAACAGACTCATGTCGAGCGCGCGCCTGACCACCGCTGACAGCTCATCATCCGTAAATGGCTTTGCGATGTAGTCGAAGGCTCCATGCCGCATCGCAGCCATCGCAGTGCCCGGATTCGGATCGACCCCCAACAGGATCATTGGCACGTCGGGCCGACGCTGCTTCACCTGCTGCAGCAGTTCGAGCCCGCCCATGCCGGGCAACTGCAGGCCAATTACGATCGCGTCGGCGCCGCGCTGTTTCAATGCCATCAGCACTGCATCGCCGCTATCGCAGATTTCCGACTCGTACCCGGATTGCTTGAAGATCCGGTCCGCGGACTGCACCAGTTCACGGTCCTCGTCGGCGACTAAGACCCTGGCTCGGCCCGGGACTAAAGGAGCTTGAGCAATCGGCGGTGGATTGTAATTCATTTCAAGTGGCACAGCCGCACGACCTCGTGTAGCATATTCGCCTCACTGGCCCGCCGTGTCAATAGATTGTGCAAGCTTACCCTGGCCCAAATTAGCGCGACGAAATTCCTGCCCCTCGTACCGCGAGACCCTGAATTCGGGTGTGCAATTCTGAAACGTTACGGAACAGAATTGGCGCATACATCTACCTCAAATTGAGAGATGACCATCGCCCATCTCACTCCATTGATTTCCGGCCATTTACCTATCATTTTCCATGAATCGCATTTTTAAGCGTCCGGCACCGAACCTGGTTTCGCAAAGCGCTCTTGCGCCACCAACATCAACTTGGTTTGGCGAGGCTTCCACCGTCCGCGATCTCAAAACTCGAAGCTGTGTTCCGGATTGCAGAAATCAATACAATTCCGATGCCAAACAAAGTTAGCCGTGAGCACGGTAAGTTCGCTGAAAACGATTAACGCATCATTGTGCGCATCGTGGACGGAAATTAAAGATGGGGCGGTTCCGATGAGCCGATTTTGAATGGAGTGGCTGAATCTGTAATCTTAAGGCCTGCCCATGCTTCGGTGAAATTTGCTATCGCTATGCAACGGCCTTGATTTCGTTCTCGCGGGCGGTTACCAAGGATAGCTCTGAATCAAAGCTATGTGCTCCCCGGTAGCTCAGTCGGTAGAGCGGACGGCTGTTAACCGTCATGTCGCTGGTTCGAATCCGGCCCGGGGAGCCAATCCAGTAGGGAGCGGCTATCAGCTAATGAAAGCTTCAGCGCCAATCCTCCTGCGGGAATTCGTCGAACAACTCCATACTCTGTTTACCGAGCATCTGCGCGATGACGAACGCTGGGAGCGGATTGCCGCCCTGTTGCCGTCGCTCCTCAATTCTCCCGATCTGCACGCGAGCGCAAAAGCGTGGCCGGAGCATGCCGCCGGCGAAAGGCCTCGGAATCTGCTGTTCTACGAGGATCCGGTCTATCGCTTTGTGATCAATGGCCTGATTAAAAAGCCTCACGAAGGTACGCCGGTGCACGATCATGCCCACACCTGGACGGTTTCGGGTCTGATGGAAGGTGAGGAACGCGTGGTTCTTTACCGGCGGGCGGACGATGGAAGCCAGCCGGATTTCGCCCGGCTGGAGACGCTCGAAGATCGCCGGGTCGGGCCGGGGCATGTCGATGTGATCGCGCCCTATGTGATCCATGAGGAGCATGCGGGCGATCGACGCACGGTATCGATTATCGTGCGCAGCGAGCGGACCGGCAGTTTTCCGCAGAACATGTTTCACGTGATAAGCGGCAAGGTGACGCAGGCTCCCGGCGCCGGTCAGTTTCCTTATAATTTGGAGTGACGCTGGTCGCTCCACCCTTCCCTGTCCAGTTCCGCGCCGCGGCGTTCCTGCCCCAAGGCTATCGCGATGGCGGCGAGCAACAGTGAGCTTCCCGCCACTATCGCGAGCCCATTGGCATAGCCGATCCGCTCACCCATCAGGGCTTCGACCCATGCGGTGTTGGCGGCAAACAACACTCCCAGATGATACGTGAGGCCGGTAAACAGGCCCCTGGCCTCGGGCGGCGATAATTCCGCCAGATGAGCCGGCATCACGCCCCACGCCCCCTGCACCATGAACTGCATCAGAAATGCGCCAACGATAAGTACCGTCAAAGACTGCGGATAGACCCATAACGGGACGATGAGGGCCGCGATCAGGGTCGCCGCCATCACTGCGCGGCGCCGCCCCAGGAAATCTGACCAATGGCCGAAAACTAGCCCGCCGCAGATCGCGCCGAAGTTGTAGATCACCGCGATCCCGGCCACCGTTCTGGCTCCCAGGCCGCGGCTATGCTCGAGGAACGTCGGGTACAGGTCCTGCGTGCCATGCGATATCAGACCCATCGCGGTCAGCAGCACCACCAGATAGGCGAAGCGTCGCGAGTTCGCACGGATGGTACGTAAAATTGCACCGGGCGCTGGCCGCGTGCGACGCCACGTTTCGGACTCCGGCACCCGCGTGCGGATGTACAACACCAGCAGCGCAGGCGCGCCGCCGAGGAAGAACATCGGACGCCATCCCAGATGCGGGAAAATGAAAAAGTAGGCGCCGGCCGCGAGCAGATAGCCGACTGCATAACCCTCCTGCAAAAACCCCGACACCATCCCACGGCGATTCACCGGCACCGCTTCCATCGCGAGGGCGGTGCCGATGCCCCATTCGCCACCCATCCCGATTCCATACAGCGCCCGCAAAAGAAGAAAGCTCCAGTAGGTGGGTGCAAGCCCGCTCAACACTTCCACCACCGAGTAGAAGATGATGTCGATCATGAGCGGCAAGCGTCGGCCATAGCGATCGGCCATCCAGCCGAAGATCAGCGCGCCGACGGGACGCATCGCGAGCGTCGCGGTGATGGTAAAAGCGATATCGGCGACGGAACGATGGAACTCGCGGCCCACCGCAGGCAGCACGAATACCAGAATGAAGAAATCGAAGGCGTCCAGCGTCCAGCCGAGAAAGCTCGCCGCCAGCGCCGGCCCTGCCCCCGGTAGCTTTTTGATCGCTTGCGGGCTGGCCGCCGCGGCCGCCGCTTGCGTGTTTGCATCCATCGCGATCCTTTTTCAGCACACCAGCCGGGAACGTGGGATTGCCGTCGCATTACGGTCGTCTGCGCGCTGAATTCCGCTATGCCGGCAAGGCGCTATAGTCGGCAAAGTTGGCGGCCACCACACCGCATCCGTCAGACCCCCGCCTTGACTGTAATTCCAGCCTGTTCTTATAGTTGGCCTGCAACTCATTTATAGGTCGAAAGCAGAAGAAGAAAGCGGAACCGTCGCGATAGCGTGATCGGCTGGGCGCGCTATAATAAATTGTTACGCCGATTAGACCCGTGTCCGGCCTTCCTTCACGGTGGCTCACCGGCTTTCAGAGGTGATGACATGACGCAACTTGAAGCCGCACGCAAAGGGGAAATCACTCCCCAAATGATTGAAGTGGCGGAAGATGAGGGGTTGGCGCCCGAGCAACTTCGCGCGCTTATAGCGACCGGCGAGGTGGTGATCCCGCGCAACCTTCACCATGAATTCCGGGCGATCGGAATTGGCAAGCATCTGCGAACCAAGGTCAACGCCAATCTAGGCGCTTCAAATTTTCATCAGCTACTCGAAGAAGAGATCGAAAAACTTTATACGGCGGTGCGCTATGGCGCAGACTCCGTGATGGATCTTTCGACCGGCACCGACCTCGACAAGATTCGCGTCGAGTTGCTGTCGCGTTCGCCGGTGATGCTCGGCACCGTACCGATTTACCAGGTCGCATCCGAAGGCTCGATCATGGAATTGGGCGCCGACTTCTTTCTCGACGTGATCGAGCGGCAGGCTCGCCAGGGGGTCGATTACATGACGCTGCATTGCGGCGTCACCAAGGAATCGGTCCGCCGCCTGCGCGGACACGGACGGATCGAGGGCATCGTCTCGCGCGGAGGCGCTCTGCTCGCGGCCTGGATCGAGCGCACTGGAAATGAAAATCCGCTGTACGAGCATTTTGACGAGGTTTGCGCGATTCTGCGTGAGCACGACGTCACGATCTCGCTCGGCGATGGCCTGCGTCCGGGAGCCACTGGCGACGCCACCGATCGGGGTCAGATTTCGGAGTTGCTGGTGCTCGGTGAATTGACCGAGCGCGCCCGCAATCTCGGCGTGCAGGTGATGATCGAAGGTCCGGGGCATGTGCCGCTGGATCAGATCAAGGCCAACGTGCAGCTCGAAAAGCGGATTTGCGGCGGCGCGCCGTTTTATGTTCTCGGCCCGCTGACCTGTGACGTCGCGCCCGGCTACGATCACATCACCGGTGCGATTGGCGGGGCGATAGCGTCCGCGGCCGGTACCGATTTTCTGTGCTATGTCACTCCCGCCGAACATCTGCGGCTCCCGGATAACGAAGACGTCCGCGAGGGGGTTATCGCTACTCGTATCGCCGCGCATTCCGGCGACCTGGTTAAGGGTGTGCGCGCGGCGAAGACCTGGAACGATCAGATGTCGCGTTATCGCAAGGCGCTGAATTGGGAAGGGATGTACGCGATGGCGATGGATCCCGACAAGGCTCGCCGGTACAAGGAAGAAAGCGAGGCGGCCGGATCGAACGTATGCAGCATGTGCGGATCGCTGTGCTCGATTAACATCGATAATGCCGCAATTAAGTTCAGCAAGCGGCGCGCCCTCGATCAGGCCCCCGCGCATGCCGGCATCAACTGAAGAGTTGCGATCCCTCGATCGCGCGCCGGCGGTGGAGCTGGAGCTGCGGAACCAGCTCGGCCAGGCGATCAAACTGGGCGACTTCCACGATCGGGTGGCGGTGGTGTTTTTCTATCCCAAGGATGATACCCCCGGCTGCACGACCGAGGGCAAGGAGTTCCGCGAATTGTACGATCAGTTCGCGGCGCTCGATTGCGCGGTGATCGGAGTCAGCGTCGATTCGGCCGAGTCTCATCGTGCCTTCGCCGAGAAGCACGGCCTTCAGTTTCACCTGTTGGCGGATGTCGAAGGCAAGCTCGCCTATGCATTCGGTGTGTTGCGGGATGATGGGATGGCGGACCGCGCCACGTTCGTGATTGGCCGCGAGGGGATCATCCGGCGTACATTTCGCGGCGTTAACCCGCGGGGTCACGCCAGGCAGGTGCTGAATTTCGTGCGCAGCCTGCAACAATCGCACATGATGCTCGGCGGATGATTAGATTAGTCTGACGAACCCCGGCTCAAATGGAAAATAAAATGGCCAAAACCTCAAAAAACATTCTGGATGAGGCGCGCGGCGCAATCCGCCAGATAGACACCGAGCAAGCCCGCACCATGCTCGATCAGGGCGCGATGGTAATCGACGTGCGCGAGAGCGACGAATGGCGCCAGGGTCATATACCGCAGGCGGTCTTTGTCCCGCGCGGCTTCCTCGAATTGCGCATCGAGGAGAAGGCGCCCGATCATAAGCAGCCGATAATCCTGCAATGTGCGTCCGGCACGCGCTCGCTGCTGGCGGCGCGCACCCTGCACGAGATGGGCTATGAAAATCTTTACAATTTGACCGGCGGGTTCAACGGATGGAAAGATAAGGGACTGCCTTGGATTGCTGACCGGCAGTTCACGCAGGATGAGATCACCCGATACTCGCGTCACTTCGTAATTCCGGAAGTCGGCGAAAAGGGACAGGCGAAGCTGCTCGAGGCCAAGGTGCTGCTGATCGGGATGGGCGCGCTGGGCTCTCCGACCGCGCTATACCTGGCGGCGGCGGGAGTCGGCACTATCGGGATGGTCGATTTCGATGTGGTCGATCTTTCCAATCTGCAACGGCAGATCATCCATACGACCGACCGGGTTGGGATGCCCAAGACCGAGTCCGCCGAAAAATCGATTAAGGCGCTTAATCCCGCGGTCCGGGTGAACCGGCACGACGTGCGGCTGAGTTCCGAAAACGCAATGGAAATCATTGGCGCGTACGACGTGGTGATCAACTGCGGCGATAATTTCCCTACCCGCTACTTGGTTAATGACGCATGCGTTCTATCGAAAAAGCCGCTGGTCGATGGCGCCATCTTCCGCTTCGAAGGCAATGCCACGGTGTTCCATCCGGACAAGGGCGGACCCTGCTATCGATGCCTCTATCCGGAGCCGGCGCCGCCCGACATGGCGCCTTCCTGCGCCGAGGCGGGCGTACTCGGTGCGCTGCCCGGATTGATCGGATCGATCGAGGCGCTTGAAGCAATCAAGCTGATCCTCGGCGCGGGCGAATCCCTGATCGGCAGGATGGTCTACTTCGATACGCTGTCGAAGGATTATGTGCGGGTGCTGAAGGTGCCGCGCGATCCCAAGTGCCCGGTATGCAGTGAGCATCCGACGCAAAAGGGCTTGATCGATTACGAAGCATTCTGCGGGCTTGGCAGCGCGGCGACGGCGAACGGTGTCGCGCATGCAGCGGCTGGCCGCTGATTAACGGTTAAACTGTTTTATTGATGAACTCGGCAACGGACGCCCGATCGGCGTCCGTTGTCATTTTGCGGCAGTCATTTTACGGTACGGGAGGCGGTCCACGATGGCGCTGGGTCCATTTTACGTCGAGCAGAAACTGAGAACCGCCACCGTCCACGGCACCGTGCTCCTGATGCGGCATGGCGAGACCGAATGGAACCGCGAGGGCCGCGTCATGGGCCGCAATCCGGTCGAGTTAAACGCGGCCGGCCGTGCCCAGGTAGCCGCCGCCGCGGACTTCATGCGGGAAATAAAGCTCGACCTGATCGTCACCAGTCCGCTGGTCCGTGCGCGTCAGTCGGCGGAAACCGTCGCTGAGCGGCTGGGCGGAGTGCAGGTGATCGAGGATGGCCGCCTGGCGGAAGTCGAATACGGCCGTTGGGAAAGCCTGACCTTTAAGGATTTGCTGCAGGACCCACTATACCTTCAATATAAGGAAAATCCGGTGACGATGGCGACTCCCGGCGGGGAGACTATCGCGCAGGCGCAGGCGCGCGGAGTGGCGGCGGTTCACGACACCATGGAAGCGAACCACAGCCGCCATGTGCTGTTCGTCTCGCATGGCGACATCATCCGCACCGTGATCTGCCATTATCTGCGGCTGGAACTGCCTCATTTCCGCCGCCTGCGGATCGATAATGCGAACTTATCTGCTTTGGAACTGGCGGACAATTTCGCCGAAATGAAGTTTATCAACCTGCTGGCCGATCCGGCGCGCGCCTTCGTCCCCCCGTTTCGGGCCTGATCGCGTCAGACCAATTCCAGGCTGGCGGGTGAGCTATGGCGGCGGGATTGAGGCGTAAGAAGATCCCGGTCCGACGGTCACTCCTTTGCGCACCCGGACGTCATCGTTCGGATGGCCCGGCACGTCCACTCGCAGATTTCGATAGCCGCCGGCCGAAGGATCGGGGGCCGTAAATCCGACGGTATACTGCTCGCGCAGCTCATCGCTGATAGTTCGAGTGGCCTGACTGAGCGCGGCGCCATCGCCTACTTCCCGAACTATGAAAGTACGCGCGCCGGTTTCGGACGAAAGTATCCGCAACGTCTGCGCATCGACGCGATCGACATCGCCGCCAAAAACGAACGGCCCCAATGCCAGCCCCGGCATCGAAGAGCCATTGGGATCGCCGATTCCGATCGAATAGATCAGCACGCCTAAACGCCGCGCCTGAGCGATCACCTGCGCCAGCGAGGATTGGCTGCTGTTGTCCATGCCATCGGTGATGACCAGCAAGGCCTTTTTGTCATAGCGCCCGTGCTCGACCATCAGCAGGCCATCGAGGATGGCGTCGAAAAGCGCGGTCTGTCCGTAGGCGTGCAGCAACGCGAGCCGGGTCGCGACCAGCGCATGATTGGTCGTAAAACCCTGCAACAAAAATGGCCGTATCGAAAAGGCGAAAAGGAATACATCGTCGCGCTGATTGAGGTTCATCAGAAGCTGCGCGATCGCGGCGCGCGCCTGAGGGATTTTGGGCTGCATGCTGCCCGACGTGTCCACCAGGATTCCGAGCGAAACGGGAGTGTTCAAATCCTGGCGGAAGAACTCGATCGGACGTTGCTGGCCGTCGATATATAGCCGGAAATCACCCTTGTTAAGTCCGGTTTCGTAGCCATGCCGCGGATTCGTGACGGTAACCGTCACCTGCTCATAACCCGGCTGGCGGGCCAATTCATGCGGCGGCAGGGTGAGTTGCTGCCCCGGCTGCGAGCGAAGCGATGGAAATGGCGGCGGTTGAGGATTGCCGGACTGCGACGGCGGCAGCGAAGGGATGGTCAGGGCATCGCTACCCGGCTGCTTAGGCTGGGCCGGCAGCTCAAGCGTCGATGAACCGCCTTGCTTGGGGAACTGGTAGCTTTGATTTATCTGCGGCTGCTGCGCGTTGGCGCTGGCGGCGCACAGCCAGACAATCGCGAGCCCGAGAAAACTTCCGAGGCGGCAATTTATTCGGCGCTTTTTATCCGCCATAAAAGATGGAGCTGTCGATATAGTCCCCATCCGATTCATGTGCATTTCCCTACTTGCCACTCAGTCGGGCAATTTTGATTGCTAAAGAACCTCGCAATCACTTCCACTTCAATCACAAACGACGACGCCGCCGCTATTCCGCGAACGGCTGAGCATATTCCACCAGCACTCCATGGGTCGCCTGCGGATGAAGAAAGCATATCATGCCGGCGAGTCCCGGTCGCGGGCGCTGATCGATGAGCGCAATCCCTTTGGCGCGCGCCGCCTCCAGTTCGCGGGCCACATCGTCACTCTCGAAACAGATGTGATGTAATCCGCCACCGGACCGGGCAAGAAAACGGCCCACTCCATTATCAGCAGACAACGGCTCCAACAGCTCGACCTCGCTGCCGTTGGCATCGAGCAACGCGGCGCGCACCCCCTGGTCGTCGATCGTGGCGCTCTTGATAAGCGGCAGGCGCATCACGTCGCGCCAGAACCTCAGACTGTCTTCGAGCGACGGAACCACGATCCCCACATGATGTATCCGTTTCAGCATTTCGACTCTCAAGTTTAGGCGAGGCCTGGCTGGAGAAGCCACTGAATAATCAGTTTTTCCAGCGGCGCTCGGCCAGTCGCTCGTACCATTGCACCAGTGTCCCGTAAGCCATCCGCCCGCCCATCAGATGGTTCATAAAACTCAGCACCAGCAGGGGCGAAAGAAAAAGGAACATCGCGAAGCTGAACAGCACACAACCCCACGCGATCAGCAGCCATCCGACAAGCGAAAGAACTTTCCCGGGACCTGCCCACATGCCGCGCCACTTGAAGGAGGTGTCACGCAGGCGAGGGATAAAGTTGAACTTGCTGAATCCGCCAGCCCGCATGAATCCACCGGCCGCCGCCGCCAGATACATCGCCAGCACCCCAAAAATAACTTCGCGCAGCATCGTTCAATCATTCTAAGGAAAATGCGGCGCAGCCGCATCAGGCAGACCGGACAGGCGGTAAGACAAGGCGCGCTAGCTCGTGGCGAGCATTGCGAGGGCCTCGATCACGCCGCCCGGCGTGGGCACTCGCACGATCCCATCTGCGGCCGCGATCGACGAATCCCGGCGATGCTCGATGAGCACCGCACGCAGCCCGGCCGCGCGCGCGCCGGCAATATCCAACGGTTCGGAATCGCCCACGTGAATGGTCTGCTCGGGTTCCAGCGCATGGCGGCGCATCGCGATTCGGAAAATTTCCGGCGATGGCTTCGCATGGCCGGCCTCCGATGAAATCGTCACCGAAGAAAAATATCTGAGCAGATCGATCCCTTCGAGGATGCGCAACAGACGATGATCGAAGTTGGACACGACTGCCAGAATAAGCCCGCGCGATTGAAGTTCATCGAGCACCTTGCGGGTCTGCGCGAAGGCGCACCAGTGCGAGGGATCGGCGAAGTAGCCGAACAGTTCATCGAAGTAGGAATCGAAATCGTTAAACCGTCCGGCTCCGGCGAAGGTATTACGGACCACCTCGCGCCACCATTCACGTTCCCGAACGCGCAGCTCCGCGGCCGGAAGATCGGGACCGAACGCCAGCGGCGGCGCGCCATGAAAGGCGCGCATGAAGCCGTCGCGCAGCTCGCGTTCATCAACCTCGACCGCGTACTTTCGGGCGATCGCGGCGTAAGTGGCGGCGACCGGCGCGCGCGGCATGAAAAGCGTTCCGGCCGCATCGAAAAACACCGCCCGCAACTTATTCCGTTCCATGTTTCCCAGGTTGACTGATCGTTTCAAAAACTCCGATTAAAAATAAGGATGGTTGCCGCCGGCTATTGATTTCGGCAGGAAACGCCGGATGAGCGCCCGCCGGTTCTTCAGGATCAGACGCCATCCGCGCCGGATTTTTTGAGCGTAGATGCCGGCCGACTGATAGATGCGCGACGCGGTTGGGACCTCAAAGAAACTCCAGCCGCGCATCGAGGCCATCGCCGCTATCCGTCACCACGATATACCCGCCGTCTTTGAACGGACCCGCGTTGAGCACGGTGGTCGATCCAATCCGATCGACGCCCGCCGACTCGTGAACGTGACCGGAGATGCAGACCGCGGGACCGACCTCCTCGATAAAGCGCCGCGCTCCGATGCTGCCGACCGGGCGTCCGCTCAGAATGCGATCGCATTTGGTATCGTAGGGCGGCGTATGACAGATCATCAGTAACGGCGAATGCTCTTTCACCTGTTCATAGCCGCTGCGCAAGGTCTGGTAGATTTCATCTTCGGTCAATTCCGTCGGAGTACCGAACGGAGTGATATTCGAGCCACCGCAGCCGAAAATGCCGACTCCGTTTATCACCACGCCCTTTCCATGTAAGGCCACGCCCTGTTGATCGAGGAACGGAATAACTTCCCGCCGATCAAGATTGCCGGGCAACGCCAACACGTGAGGACATGCCCGGCGCACGTCGTCGATCACCTTGCGCGCGTCCTCGTTTCCGCCAAAGTTAGTCAGGTCGCCCGAGACGATCACCAGGTCCGTATCGCGCATCACGCCGGTCATCCGATCGAGGTTGCGAGTCGCCATGTGCACGTCGCCAAAGGACACGATTTTCATATCGATTTCGGCTCCATCGCGAAACATTCAGCCTACCTTGGCCGTTCGGCGGGCGCTATAAAACAATTATCGCGCCTCCCACGGGCTCGCATCGAAGGCTGTAAATCGCAAGACCATTGAAACAGAATCAAAACATCAAGATGGACGATCTTTCAACCAATGTCGCGTTCGTGCTGTTTCGGCCGCTGTCAGCCGGCAATGTCGGTGCGGCTGCGCGCGCGCTGAAGAACATGGGATTTTCGGATCTGCGGATCGTCGATCCGCGGGATGAAATAAATGACGACGCATACCGGATGGCGGTACACGCGCGCGACGTCCTCGACGCCGCGAAAACCTACCCCGACCTCGCAAGCGCCGTTGCCGATTGCGCAATCACGGCCGGGACCACGGCTCGCGATGGATTTTATCGAAGTGGCGTGAAACCGGTGCGCGAGGCGGCCGCGGAACTCATTGGGCTGGCGCCGGCCAATCGGATCGCTCTGATTTTCGGCCCCGAGGATTTCGGCCTGACGAACGAGGAGCTGAAGCACTGCCATACGCTGATCACAATCCCCACTTCGTCCGAGTATCGCTCGCTCAATCTGGCCCAGGCGGTGATGCTGATCGCCTACGAAGTACGGTCGGCCTGGAACGCTGACCTCGACACTAATCGAATCACCGTCCCGCTACTTGCGCCGGCCGGCGAAATCGACGCGATGCTCACTCGCATGACGGAAGCCCTGTTGCAGATTGGTTTTCTGCCGCAGGACAATCCCGATCACATCATGTTTGCGATTCGAGAGCTGATCGGCCGCGCGCGACTCGCGCCTCGCGAACTGGACATCCTCAATGGCATCGCACGGCAGATCAACTGGTACGCGCATAACGGGCGCGGCACGTTGGAGGCCAAGCGGCTTGCCGGCGAAAAATTTCGCTGAATCTCTAACGGAGTTTGCGCCCGAAGAACCCCCATATTCTTGGCGGCACTCAGGATGACAAACTGAGATGGTGCGGAACTTCCCCATGGCCGGCAAGCTCCTAAATCAGAAATGCGAGATTGGGCAGCGGTTCATCGTTGTTGAGCAAAATTACTTTTTTGTAAGCGATGCGAAGTTCGCCATCAGTCTTGCGCAGGCGGTGAAGCGTGCGGCCGAACCAATGCACCTCCTGATGCTTGCGCAGATCGCCCAATACGAAGCTCGATCGCGCGACAATTTCGCCGGCGGCTGCATCCTCCATCTCAATATTTGAAATCACCCGGCATAGGCGCGAGGGCGGATCCTCGGCGAACGCCTTGCCGGTCTTAAGCCGCTGCAACCGATTCACCAGCTGCGGATAACGATCGTAGATGATTGAGACCTGCAGCTCGGGGTCGCCGTCGTCGCGGCCGCATGGCACCCAGTAGGTGGCATCGTCGGTCCATAGCGCCAGCCAGTCGTCGTACCGATGCTCGTCCATCAGACGCGCCTCGCGATAAATGAATTGCTCGACCTCGCGAAAGTCCCCCATCATATCGCTCCGTTTGCATCGCGCGTCATCAACTGCCGGTAGTGACGCCAGAGCCCGCGCTGGGTGGTCTCTTCGTATGCCATCCCGACGATCGAGCCGTCTTCCTCGCGCTGTTCCGTGCGCAGCCCGCGCCGCAGAATCACCCATTCATCCTGACGCGCCTTGAGCGCTTCCTGGTTGCGCTCGTAAACGTCGATGTCGTCGGGCGCGACCAGACCGGCCGGTCCATGCATGTAGCCGCTGCGCCGGATACGCTCGCGATTAATTTCGATCGGCGCATCCTTGAGCATCACCGGGAAATAGTAAATGTGCGTTTCGTCGATGCTGACCGGCCGAATCAGTCTGACCTGACCGGGCGGCAGATAGTTGAAGTTGGGAAAGATCGAAAAATGAGGATCGCTGTCGCCGAGCACCTGCGCAACCCGCTCCTGCCCGAGCCGCTTTGCCAATCCCGCATGATAAGCTCGCTGCGCCGATTCATCGATATCGCCCTTCAAACCCTGAAAGAAAAATCCCGACTTGCGATTTTGAGCGTTGAAGTCGATTTGGCCGTTGCCATTACCCAGGTCGCGGGTCCGCGCGTTGCCTTCGGGACCATAAACCGAATCCCAGTTGAAGCTTTTGCCGGTGCCGAGATGAAACGCGGTCTGATGGAGCACCGGCGGATGATAGGCGTCCAACACGTTCTCCATCGTCATCTTCCAGTTGGCGCGATATTTATGCTTCAGCAATCCTGCGCGTAGCATCACTTCGCCGGCCGGCGCCAGATTGATCACCTGTTCGAGCAGCGGCCGGGCCGCTCCAATCTGAGCCAACAGGCTATGACCGCCGGGATTAAGATTGCCAAAAATGAAGCCGTGGCAGCTTTCGATCGTCACCCGGATCAGGCCGTAATCCTCTTTGCGAAAATCGCGCGAATCGTAGCCCACGGAATAAGGCAGACCGGTCAGCTCGCCGCTCGGCGAGTAGGTCCAACCGTGGTAAGCGCAGCGAAACCCGCCGGCGGCATTGCCCCGCTCCACCTGGCAGATGGTGTTCGAGCGATGACGGCATCGATTCATCAGCAGATGCAACTGCCGCTTACGATCGCGTACCAGGATTACCGGCTGCAGGCCGAGCCATCGACAGACGAACTCTCCGGGTTCGGCCACCTCGCTTTCATGCCCCACATAAACCCAGTGGTGAGAGAAGATTTTGTCCATCTCCTCTTCAAATATAGCCGGGTCGTAGTAGAGCCGGGCATGAACCTGATCCCGCCGCACCAGATCTTGATAATCGATAGCCGCGCCCGCCATAGTGAGGCCTCCCGTCAGGCAGCGATAGTTACCTTCGTGACACCGACGCAAGTCTAGATCAGATAGATACGCATTGAGAATCGCCGCATCAATTTAAGGCGTCCCGCAACGCGGTACTCAGAGCCTGAAAATAATCAGGGCGGCCCCGATGGACCGCCCTGATTAAGCAATTCAGATGTGAGGAAATTTCCGAGCTGCGGGAATCAACCGGCGTGGCTCTTCTTAACCGACGCGTTCTGTTGATGCTTGTCGGTACGCGCCAACTCCTCGTTGATGATGTTCTCGAAGACCGAGGCCGGTTGCGCGCCGGTCACCGGGCGTCCATTGACGAAAAATCCAGGAGTGCCGTCAACCCCGGCGTCGCTGCCTTCTTTCGTTGCCGCGCGCACCTCGTTCGCATACTTGCCACTGTCGAGGCATTGGTCGAACTGCTTGGTCTTCAGTTTCACCCTGACGGCGGCTTCCTTCAGATCCTTGGTTGAGAGCTTGGACTGATCTTTGAAAAGCTCGTCATGATATTCCCAGAATTTGCCCTGGTCCCCGGCGCAGCGCGCGGCTTCCGCGGCCTGGAATGCGTACTGATGGAAAGTCAGCGGGAAATCGATATACACCAGCCGTATTTTGTTGCCATATTCCTGGCGCAGTTCCTTGACGGTCTCTTCCGAACGCTTGCAGTACGGGCATTGAAAATCGGCGAACTCGACCAGCGTTATCGGCGCATTTTTCGGGCCCAGTGCAGGATAGCCCTTCGTCGCGATCTTAAGCCGCGGCGGCTCGATCATCATCTTAACGTGATTGTCCTCGCGCAGCCGGGCAATCACCTTCTGGCGGGCTTCCTGATCGTTACGGCGCTGCAACGCGGCGATCAGCGGCGCTTTGATTTGATCGTAGGGCTGTGGAATCCGGTTCTTGTGCGAATCGTAAAAATCCTTCGCCTCTTTGTCGGTCACCTTTACGGATTTACCGGCAAGCTGCTTCTCCATGAACTTGTCGGGCGCCATGCCAGCCTTTTTGGCCGCCTGATCGATTATGTAGTCATCCGCAATCTTCTGAATCGCATCGCGGCGAAGCTGATACAACCGGTTCCGCCAACCGGCGATTTCAGGCCTGATCTGATCGTCAACTTCAGCTTCGGTGATCTTATGGTCGCCAACCGTCGCCACCACCTTGTTGGTGTCGCCAGAACCTTCGTCACCACTTTGGGCGCGTGCGGACCATGATGTACAGACCATCAGGATCGCAGCCGCGCAAACCGCCAACAGGATGGGGAGAAGCCGATAACGACGCGATGCCACAATTCCGCGCAGGCTGCCAGCCATGCGTGATTTTTCCATGAAAAAGCTCCCTGAGCCGCTTAGAGTAACGGCCAAGTCGCGAATTTTAACATTACTTAGCCGGCATGTCTCCATTGCGACGGCGCAAATGGCCACGAGGTTCGAGCTTGTATCTCTGCGATTTGTTTGCAGGCTCTCGCGCAATGGCTGACAATCACGAGGTTGCCGCTCGGAAGGAGGTCGCCGATGGCTAGTCCGTCCCAGCTTCGCACTCGCGATACGAAAAAAGCCGTATGCCTCGCATGTAGTCAGCAATGCGGCATCGTCGTCCGCATTGAAGATGGACGAGTCGCCACCATCTCAGGTGACAAGGATCATCCCGTAAGCCAAGGCTTCATCTGCGTCAAAGGGACGCACGCCGCCGAGCTGCATTACCGGCCCGATCGGATCGACTGGCCGCTCAAACGAGTCGGCCCACGCGGCGAAGATCGATGGGAACGGATCGAGTGGGAACAGGCGATAAGTGAAATTTCGGCAAAACTGATCGCGCTTAAGGACCGGTACGGGCCCGAAACCGTCGCGGTAACGACCGGCACTTTGCATGGCGCGGACTGGGGCATGGGCGATCGCTTTCTCAACCTGCTCGGCAGTCCCAATTCGGTAGGTCAGGACAAGGTATGCACCGGGCCAATCGCGATCGGCGAGGCCTTGACCTCGGGTTACGGACCGACCGGCTATACACCGCCGATAGCTGGCGTGACCAAGTGCGTGGTCCTGTGGGGTATGCGCCCCTCGGCGGGTAAACCGCTGCTATGGAAGAAAATCGTCAAGGCCATCCGCGCGGGCGCAAAATTGATGGTAATCGATCCGCTGCGCACCACCGAAGCGCGCCAGGCCGATCTCTTTATTCAGTTGCGGCCGGGATCGGACTGCGCGCTCGCGCTCGGATGGCTCAACGTGATCATCGGCGAAGGTTTGTACGATCGCGATTTCGTCGCGCGAAATACCGTGGGCTTTGAGGATCTCGCGCGTGGATGCGCCGAGTACACGCCTGAGCGCGTGTCCGGGATCACCTGGATTGCGCCGGAGTTAATCGTCGAATCTGCGCGCACTTTCGCCACCCACGGTCCCGCGATTCTCGGTTTGGGCAATGGCCTGTGTCAGATCGGCGCAACCTCGGTACAGGCGGCGCGCGCGCTGGCCAGTATCGTGGCGATTACCGGCAATCTTAATCGTTCTGGCGGTCACCTCGCGGTCGGTCCACCGCGCAAGATCATCTCGAATGGCGACGCAATCCTGGTCGATCGCCTGAGCGACGAGCAGCGCGACAAACGCCTTGGCGGCGATCGCTTCATGCTGGTTGGCGGACCCGGCTATCGTTCGTTTGCGGATGCACTCGGGCGGGCATGGTTCGGCCAACGTCACATTTTCAGCGTCTTCAGCTCGGCGCACGAACCCCTGCTATGGAAAGCGATTACCGAACAGCAGCCTTACCCGGTCAAAGCTTTGATCGCGCAATATCATAATCCCCTGGGCGGTAGTCCGAATGCGCGCGCGGTCGCGGAGGCTCTGCGCCATCCGAATCTCGAATTGTTCGTGGTTCACGATTTATTCAAAAGCCCGGCCGCGGTGCTGGCCGATTACATCCTGCCGGCCGCGCATTGGCTGGAAAAACCCTTCTTCTCCGAGGGGTTCGCCTTCATGGGCGCAGTCGGCGATTACGCCGAGGCGAGCCCAGCCGTGATCGCGCCGGCCCACGGCCGTCGCAGCGACTATGAGCTCTGGCGCGATCTTGGACGACGGCTCGAACAGGAGGCGGAATGGCCCTATCAGGTCGAGGAGCTGTGGGATCAATGGTTGCGGCCAGCCGGTATTTCGTTCGCGCAACTCGCAAAGTTAAACGGGCCGTGGCGCGACCCCGGCGCCCAGCCGCCGGCGCAGGGCAACCGCGATCGACGGTTCGGCACCGTCAGCGGCAAAGTGGAACTGCGCTCGGATTTGCTCAAACAATTCGGCATCGATCCGATCCCGCGCTATCAGGAGTCGCGGCTGTTTCGCGAACACTCCGGCGATTTTCCGCTGGTGCTCACGACCGGCGGACGGGTGATCGAGGGCTTCCATCAAAACTCGCAGCAGATGCCCTGGTATCGGAAGAAGTTCCCTAACCCCTCGGCGATGATCCATCCGCGCACCGCGGCCGCGATCGGCGTGCGCGATGGCGATTGGATTAAGATCGAGACTCCGGTTGGCCGTGTGGCGCATCGCGCAAAATTGACCGATGTGGTGCACGAGCGCGTGATTCAGGCCGATCGATGGTGGTATCCGGAACGCGAAGCGGCGGCTCCGTATTTATACGGCGTGCTCGAAACCAGTATCAACGCCTGTATCGGCAACGATCCGGAAGATTGCGATCCGATCATGGGAGCCTGGCCGTTGCGCGCATTCCCGTGCCGGATTGCGGCGCTCGAAGCGTCTGAGCTACCCGGCTAGTTCCAGTTCCCGCCGATCGCGGCTCACGCGGGCGATATTTTCTCACGCATGGTGACGAACTCTTCGGCCGCGGTCGGATGGATCGCGATCGTCGCATCGAACTGCCGCTTGGTCGCGCCGCACTTGATCGCCACCGCAAAACCCTGAATTATTTCGCCCGCCTCGGGCCCGACCATGTGCAGTCCGACCACGCGATCGCTCGCCGAATCGACGATCAGCTTCATCATCGCGCGTTCCTCGCGGCCGGAAAGCGTATGCTTCAGCGGCTTGAAGCTGCTCCGGTATACATCAATCGCGCCGTAGCGCTTGAGCGCCTGTTCCTCGCTAAGGCCGACCGCCGCCAGCGGCGGATGGCTGAAGACGCACGCCGGGACGTTTTCATAATCGATACTCATTGGGTTGCGGTTAAAGACCGTTTCCGCGAACGCCCTGCCCTCCGCGATCGCGACCGGCGTCAGCATGATTCGATTGGTGCAATCGCCGATTGCGTAAATGTTCGGTACCGACGATTGCGAATAACGATCGACCATCACCGCACCGGCCGCATCGAGCTTCACGCCCGCATCTTCCAGACCCAGACCGCTGGTATGCGGATGGCGTCCGGTGGCATACATGATGGCATCGGCGTCAAGCGTGGAATCGTCGTTCAGGATGGCGCGGATGCCGCCGCCGAGCTGCTCGATTCGGACCACATCGCAGTTCATCCGCAGGTCGATTCCATGGCGAATCATTTCATCGGCAACCGCGCGGCGCGCATCGTGATCGAAGCCGCGCAGGAACAACGGTCCATGATAGAGCTGCGTCACGCTCGCGCCGAGTCCATGAAAGATCCCGGCGAACTCGACTCCGATATAACCGCCGCCAACCACGATTACACGCTCAGGCATTTGCTCCAGATGGAAAGCTTCGTTCGAGGTGATCGCGTGTTCGGCGCCCGGCACCGCGGGCACCGTCGGCCAGCTTCCGGTCGCGACCAGAACATACTCAGTAGTATAACGATCGGAACCGACTGAGATGGTATGCGGATCGACGATGGTTGCGCGCTGCTCGATGATCCTGACGCCGGAGTTCTCCAGCAGCCGGCGGTAGATGCCGTTGAGGCGTGCGATCTCGCGATCCTTGTTTGAGATCAGCGTCCGCCAATCGAACTCAACGTTCCCAATCCTCCAACCAAACCCTGCGGCGTCGGCGCAGTCGCCGGACGTCTCCGAGGAGTAAACCAGTAGCTTTTTCGGGATGCAGCCAACGTTAACGCAGGTGCCGCCAAGATAACGATCTTCGGCCACAGCGACGCGCGCGCCATGGGAAGCCGCGACCCGCGAGGCGCGTACGCCGCCCGAGCCGGCGCCGATCACGAACAGGTCGAAGTCGTATTTCGCCATCCGCTCACCTTACCTCGACCTTACCTCAATCTGCCGCAACTTAGTCCCAACTAAGTGCGCCTCAGCCCCGGCCCGCGTTCTTCGCGCCTCGCGGCGGTTCCTGGATGCCACGATTGTACCTGGCCGCCAGCTTCCGCCAGCCGACCACCACCGCGTCGAGCTGACACAACTGTTCGTTATTCCAACCGTCCATGCCGGCATAGAAATCCTGCATCGCCTCGCGCGCGAACAAATCGTTGCCGTTGAAATCGCGCAGGCCGAGCGGCTCGAAGAAGTTAGTATATTTGAACTCGGCCTCTTTGTAGTCCTCTTCACTATTGCAGCGGCCAACGATCACTTCCCAGTATTCATGATGCGTATCATCGATCGGCACAAACCATTCATATTGCGCGAAGTGAGTAATCGGCCAATGCTCAACCAAAATCACCCCCGGCACCCACATGGAGGTCCGCAGGTAGTGCTGCTGTTGTCCGTACACTTGCGTTCCAGTGACCTGGTTCTCCATTATGTATTTATAAAAACCAGAGTCGTACCGGTTCATGATTCCTTTGGGCCCGTTCGGAATGTCGATAATCTCGGTCGCCTCGGGCGCGGTCGGCTGCCATCCGAGCGGCAGCTTGCGATCGGTCGCGACGATCAGGGGATTATTGTAGTGAATCAGAACATGGCCCGGGTCGAAGGCATTCTCGACCGCGAGCCGCCAGTTGGAATTGCCGGTCATATGAATCCCGCGCACGAACAGGTTGTCATCGAGTAGAAATGCTACCGGGTTCGGATCGCGATCCTGTTCGATACGCATCGGCAGGTCGGATTCGATTGAGGGTGCCGGCTGATAGTCTTCATCGCCGACGAAGACCCAGATAATCCCATTCTTCTCGAATACCGGGTAGGTGCGGATTTTAACCTTTCCAATCTGCGCATCGTCCGGTGAAGCCAGAATGGTTTTCAGAACTCCATCCGCCAGCCCGTAGGTGAAGCCATGATACCAGCAGGTCAGATGTTCGTCGGTGAGGCACATCGATTTCTTCGAGATGCGAACTCCCCGATGAGCGCAGCGATCGGCCAGGGCGTAAACTTTCCCGGCCGCCCGGCGCAACGCAATCTCATGGCCGGCGATAGTTACGCCTTTGACGATTCGATCCGGCAGTTCGTGACTGAAGGCCGCCGGGTACCAATGATTTTTCAGGCCCCAAACCGCCTCGAGGTAAGGCGCGTACTCTCTGGAGGCCGAGACTGGGCGGCCGGCCAGCTTGGGTGTGGCGATTGCCATTGCTTTCCTCCAGGTTTGTCTGCGTCGGCGACGTTACGGTGGTAGTTAAGGGTTTGACCTATCACCGGTACTCCGCGCCCCATCGATCGAGAAAGGTAACCTCTTCGACCGGGGTGCGCGAGACCGGCCCGAAACGTCCCATCGGGTAGCCGAGCGGGACGATCGCGAAGGTCTCGGCATTAGCGGGCAACTGGAGTATCTCGTTTACTTCAGCTTCGTAGATCAGATGGCGGGTGGTCAGCGTCGCGCCCAATCCGAGCGCGCGCGCCGCCAACAACATATTCTGAACTGCTGGATAGACAGACGCGCCTGACATCTTTTCGAGGCCGAGTTTTTTTGAAAGATCATCCAGCAGGCAACAGACGATCAAGACCGGTGCTTCATGGAAATGGTCAGTCAGATATTCCACCGCCGCCAGCATCCGATTCTTCTGCGCCAAAGTTTTGCCCGGCGGCGGCGGGTTGGCGCGATACCGTTGGATAACATCGTCGAATGCGCGCTTGTACAGCACCTGCAAACGAAGCTTGATCCGGGCATCCTTAACCACGATGAAGCGCCAGTGCTGAACGTCGCCGCCACTGGGCGCGCATAAGCCGGCCTCGATCACTTTTCCGATCAGATCGTCGGGAATCGGATCGGGCTTGAGCCTGCGCATTGCGCGAGTGGTGAAGATCGCATCGAAAAGTGCAAGCTCGGAAGGACTGTTCGATTCCATCGCGCTACTCACGACACTGACTATTCACTCGATTCAGTTGCCAGCATTTCCCCGCCAGAATCTTTCTATTCTCGTGCCCTATTTCTCGTCGTCGGGCACGCCATACCGGTTCGGCTTCATCCCGAAGTAGCTTTCGCTGGTGATGCCGCTATGCTTACCCGGCGTCCACGGCCAGTACTTGGCGCGCGCGCCGCCATCGAGCGGGATATCCACCGCGGTCAGATACGAAGACTCATTCGAGGCCAGGAACACCACCGCATTGGCGACATCGGCAGTACTGCAAAAGCGCGCCAACGGGATACCCTGAATAAAATCGTCGGCGGTGAGGTTGTAGGCCTCGCGCGGCGGGTTCATGAACTGCGGCGGGAACATCCAGAAATTCTGCTCCATAAAGGTGGGGCTGACCGAGTTGACGCGAATCTGATACCGCGCGAACTCCATCGCCGCCGCCCGCGCAAAATTCAGCAAGCCGGCTTTGGCCGCGCAGTAGCATGAATTGCCCGGCTCGCCCTGATGGGCCGCATCGGAGAGGATATAGATGATCGAGCCGTGCGTATTTTTATCGATCATGGCGCGCGCCGCATGTTTGGTCGCCAGCATCGCGCCAGTCAGATAACCCTTCAGCTCAAGCTCCCAGCCCTTGAGATCGAAGTTCACGATGTCCTGCCGATATTGCCGGCCCGCGACATAAACCATCGTATCGAGCCGCCCGAAGCGCTCAACCGTGGCGGCGACCGCTCGTTCGACATCGCCTTCATCGCCGGCGTCACCGGCCATGGCCACAGCCTCGAAGCCGCGGCCATGCAGAAAAGCAGCCGTTTCGTTCGCGGTCTCCGCGCGGGAACTGCTGACTGCGATTTTAGCGCCTTCGCGCGCCATGAAATGAGCGCAGGTTCCGCCGATATTAGGTCCCGCCCCGAAGATCAACGCGACCTTGCCCGCCAGACGTTGCACCGATCGAACATCACTCATGAAATATTTCCCTTCGCTGGTTATCGCCGGTTGCCAAAAATAGATCGAGGGCAACCGCAGCGGCGAAACGTCCCAGCGGCGCTGTTTCGAGCACCTCTGCGAAACTTATTTTTGCAGGAGCGTTTACAGATCGCGCCCGCCCGCTGCGTCCGGAAAACCTCTCACGCCAATACCGCCATCGCAATTGACGACCGATCCGGTCATCGTGCCGGACTGTTCGTTCGAGGCCAGCAGCAGATAGACGGGAGTGTAGTCGTCCGGCGTCGCGAACTTGCCCAGCGGAACAAAGTTCGCGATCAAGTCGCCCATCGGAATTGACGCCACCGACGCGTTTTCCAGACCCAGCGATTTCGGCCCGCGCAGATCCGATGCGATCGCGCCGGGAGCGACGCCATTGACCCGCACCTTCGGCGCCAGTTCAAAAGCCAACTGACGAATCAGTCCAACCACCGCGTGCTTCGAGGCGGTGTACAGCGGTCCGCCACCGGCCACGTAAAAACCGGCATTGGAAACTGTGAAAATCATATTGCCGCTGGTTTTGATGAGTTCCGGCACGGCCGCCTTCGCACCCAGCACATAGCCCTTGACGTTGATTCCGAACACCTCGTCGAAAGCCGCCTCGATCCGGTCTGGCGGCAGCTTTACCAGAGTCACGAAATGATCCCAGATGCCGGCGTTGCCGATGAAAGAGTCCAGCCGCCCAAATTGTTCCACGGTGGTGCGCACCGCGCGTTGATTGTCTGCAAACGAACGGACATCTCCCACGATGGTGGCGATGGAATCAGGATTTTCGCGAGCCAGATCACGGCATCGATCTTCCGAGCGATCGAGCACGCCGACTTTTGCGCCCTCGCGCACGAAGCGCGTCACGATCGCGCGCCCAAGGCCGCTCGCGCCTCCAGTCACCAGGACGACTCGTTTATCCAATATGCCCATGGCTATCTTCCTCTCCGTTTGAGCGCGAACTGGCCTCTGCCTGACTGAGAAAAATATCGCAACTCGACTGTCTCATTAAAACTATAGGGAAACGTTTTCATTTAGGAAAACATGATGGTTAGGTTGGTGTCGGAATAAGAGTCCGTTCAGGATCGAAGAATATGCCTTCCGGCCGCTATTTTTCCGAACTGTGCCACGGTGCTCGATCCTCCGGATTTGATCAACGACGTATCTGAGCTTTCAGGCTGCCGAAATTGGTCAAGTCCCAGCTCGGATTGTTAACACATGCATTCGAAGATACACCAGCTCCGGATTTAGAAGTGGCGGGCTTGAAAATCGTAGATCCTGGCATTCATGCCGGCCTCGGCCGATCGCTCATAGGCCTCGACGAAAATCGCGTAGAGGTCGTCATACAGCGCCCGCACGCCCGCCTGAGGTTCGACTACCCGTTCGATGCGCACCATCGCGGACACGGCCTCCGCGACGCTGTCGAAGTGGCCGGCGCCCACCGCGCCCAGCATGGCTGCACCAAGCACGGCGCATTCCCGCTCGGAGGGAATGCCGATCGCACGACCGATCACGTCGGCCTGAATCTGCGTGAACAGCGCGGATTTCGTGCCCCCGCCCGTTACACGCAGATCGCTGATGCCACCTTCCAAATCGCGATTGAAAGCATCGACCATCAACCGCATTTCGCAGGCGCAGCCTTCAAGGATGGCGCGGATGAGCATCGCGCGGTCGTGATGCAGGCCAAGGCCGAGGAACGCGCCGCGCGCCGTCGCATCGTAGTAGGGCGTCACCTGTCCGGCGAAAAAAGGATGGAAGATAACGCCCGCCGCACCAGCCGGCGCGCCGCCGGCCAGCGCCATGATGCACTCCCACGGATCCTGGCCCAGACGTTGCGCTTCGGCGATTTCGGCTTGCGCCAGCTCGCGCTTCCACCATTCCAGGCAGCTACCGATCGAGAAGGCGCCGCCCTCGAGATCCCATTTGCCAGGGACGCCGTGCCCGCCTACATAAGGCGATGGTCCCTTAAGGAGGTCCGGATGGTCCAGGTGCGCAACCATCATGGCGGAGGTGCCGACGGTAATTTCAGCCATTCCCTGACGGATTACGCCCGCTCCCACTGCGGCGCATTGCTGATCGCCCGCGCCTCGGCAGATCGTCAGACCGGCAGGCAACCCAGTGGCTGTGGCCGCGCCCGGCGAAAGACGCCCGACCATCGTGGCCGGCCGGCCTATCGGTGGCAGCAGCGACATATCGATACCGGCGGCGCGACAGACTTCAGCGCTCCAGTCGAGACCGCGAATATCCAGCATGCCATTGAGTGTCAGCGATGCCGGGTCGGTCTCAAAGCTCTCGGCGCCCAATAGCCGCAAAAAATATTCCTGGCCATTGCAGATCCAGGAGGCCGGTTCCATGGTCGCTGGACGGTGCCGGTATAGCCAGGCAATTTTGGTCACGGCCCATGACGCGGACAGGGGCATGCCCGTGATCTGCCGGAAACGTGGGCGGCCGATCGCGCTGGCAATCGTCTCCTCCATCTCCTTCGCCCGGCTATCGTTCCAGACAATAGCGGGCGCCAGCGGACGTTCGGTTTTGTCGAGCACCACGAAAGTGCCCCGCTGACTGGAAAATCCAAGCGCGCCGATCGCTTCGTCGGGTATCTTTGCCGATACTCGCGCACGCCGGCAGGCCGTGCAGATGGCTCGCCAGACGGTGTCCATATCCTGTTCAACCCATCCCGGATGCGGATATGAACATGGATAACCTTCGTCAGCCGTGCTCAGCAGTTCACCGGCAGCGTTGAAGAAAGCCACCGTGACCCCGTTGGTGCCCGCATCGATACCAACGAAAACCGTCTTGTTCACGGCCGCCCGGTTCCCTCCAATCCCGCGATCCAGCCCGTCAGCAGCAGGAAAAAACGGCTGCGCAGATCGCGCTCTTCCACCGAGAGCTTGCCCAGCAACTCCTGTTTGAGCGCGCCTACATCTTCCACCGGCGGGTATTCTTCGATCGGCGCCCCGGCCAGATGCGAGTCGCCCGCGCCGTTCCAGCGATCGTTGACGGGAAACCCGTAGCCCGCCAGCCGGTCGTGCCAGGTCGCGTCCAGCTTGAGCCAGATGCCGCCGGCTTCGCGGGCGCGAACGTAATGATGGAAATCCAGCACCTCTTCCGATCGGATCATTCGGCGCAGTTCGGCCGGCATGCTCTCGTGCGCGGGCACGCCCTGGTTGAAGTAGGTCGAGATGGTCACCACCTCGGCTTCGAAGTGAACCTTTCGCAATAGATCGCGCAGCAAAATGTGCTTGCCGGAACACGAACCGACGTTGTTTTCATAGACCATGCGCGGATCACGCTGGCCGGCGGCGCCATAGGGGATTCGGCGGACGAAGTGAAAGATTTCCGGCATGCGCGGCGTATCGCCGTTGGCGATCCGCCGAACCAAGTCGTTCAGAAACCGATCATGGTAGTCCCCTGTCATCATCCTTCCCCATGCGCCATCAATTTTAGAAAAAGCCGAAGCATCGCCAACCCGATCCGTCTGCTTATCGCGACTCGTTGCGCAGTGAGGCCAGGTCGATCACGAAGCGATATTTTACATCGTTCCTGCTCATGCGCTCGAAGGCTTCATTGATTTTCTGGATCGGGATCAATTCGATGTCGCAAACGATCCCGTGATTGGCGCAGAAGTCCAGCATTTCCTGAGTTTCCGCGATACCGCCGATCGCGGTGCCGGCGATTTGCCGGCGCTTGAAGCTGAGGTTGGGGATACTGAATGACAGATCCTTGTCAGGCAGGCCCACCAGGGCCATGACGCCATCGCGCTTGAGCAGCCCCAGATAAGGATTCAGGTTGTGTTGCGCTGAGATCGCGTTGACGATGAAATCGAGACTATCAGCGTGCCGTTTCATCTCGTTTTCATTGGTCGAGATCACCACTTCATCAGCACCAAAGCGCAGCGCGTCCGGGGCCTTGCCCTCAGAGGTGGTGAACAGCACCACCCGCGCACCCATCGCATGCGCAAATTTCACCGCCAGATGGCCCAGGCCGCCCAATCCGACCACGCCCACCTTCTGCCCCTTGACCCGCCAGTGCCGCAGCGGCGAATAGGTGGTGATACCGGCGCACAAGAGCGGAGCGGCCGCGGCAGGATCAAGCCCGCCAGGGATGCGCAGCACGAAGCTGTCGTCCGCGACGATATTCCTGGCGTAGCCTCCGTAGGTCGGTTGGCCATCGGCGGTGGGCGAGTTGTAGGTGAAGGTGCAGCCTTTTTCGCAATATTGCTCCAACCCCTGCTGGCAGCTCTCGCATTTGCGGCATGAGTCCACCATGACGCCGACCCCGGCCAGGTCTCCCGGCTTAAACCGGCTGACCTGCGAGCCAACCGCGGTCACCCGGCCGATCATCTCGTGGCCGGGCACCATCGGAAAAATTCCGACACCCCACTCGTCGCGTACCTGATGCAGGTCCGAGTGGCACACACCGCAGTAAAGAACGTCGAGCGCCACATCACGGTTCGCCAACTCGCGTCGTTCGAAAGCAAACGGACGTAGCGGCTCCTTGGCCCGATGGGCGGCATAGCCATAAGATTTCATAAAAGATATTCTCCTATCGTCGTTCTTCTTCGGATCGGCGCAGCATTCCAGCATCGGCTAATGCCGGATCCAACTTCGAGATACCGCTGTCGCCATGGTGCGCGTTGGAGCTAACCGTAAACGGCTGCGGTTCACATCAGTGAACCGGCGCCCCGCCGGCGGAGGCGCCACGCGTTCATTAGCCGTCTATTCGGCGCGTCGAAAATAAATTCTCAATCGGGCTTGGCGATCGCCTCTTCAGATGGCGCCGCGATACAGACCTGCCCGTCGGCAATCTCAACGCTATAGGTGCAGACGGCGACCATCGCCGGATAAGCGGTCGCCGCGCCGGTGCGGACGCAGAACTTACCGTTATGCCACGGGCATTCGATTTCATCGCCCTCAAGGAAACCCTCCGCCAGCGAGGCGTTACCGTGGCTGCAAGTATCATCGCTTACAAAATAGGATCCGTCGACATTGTAAACCGCCAGCGGCGGAAAGCCTGCCACATCGACGCGTTGCACGCTTCCGGGCGCAAGATCGGCGCAGCTTAACAATGCAACCAATTTCTTTTCAGTAATGCTCACCTAAACTATTTTCCAATCATCAAATTGTTTTCAGTGTTCGAGTAGACGGCCGACGATAGTCACGCCAGCTTAAAGACGATCGCTCACCAATTATTTCGGATGAACCTTGCGAATCATGTTTTTCACCCAGCCGTCCTGGTACGGACTGAGCAGCCGCAGCTTGATCTCGATGCGCTTGAACTTCCAGCGTCCTTCATCTTTGACATAGCTGTCGAAATATTCACCCGCCACCCAGACCGGTTCCTCCTCGCCCTTGTGGTTCGGCATCTTGGCCAGCTCCCAGAGATACCAGGTGGCATCGGCCGTTAGCTGATCTTCATGCACCGTGATTAGTGGCTGCAGGTAGTAGTGAAGCGTCCAGGTGATCCCATTGCGCTCGGCGTTGTGATCGAACATGTCCTTGAGCGCATCGTGTCCGCGCACGACACCCGAGAACGGCGGGTGAAAGACGATCTCGGCATCCGGCACGAACATCGGCACGAGGCGGAAGGAGTTGTGATTGTCGTCGCAGGCCCGTGAATAGTCCCAGCGCAATTGTTTAATCGACTCGATATCTTCGAGCCGGCCTAATCGACGCTCCAGGGCTTCAACTTTCCGTGTTAAATCCACTTTTTCTCCACCTGCGACTGTTAGTGCGTGATGAGTCCTGTCAGCGGCGGTTTCCAATCGAAGAAGGTGTTAAGCGCGCGGTCGAAAGCTAGTTATTTTAAATCGAGTATCGAATTCATGGCTTCACTTTCCGGCTGAGCGAATGCTTAACGCCCTCGTAGCCAACGCAGGTGAACCGCGCCGGATCAAGAAAGTCCGCGCGCACATCCTGCTGGCCCCAGGCCTCGAAAATTCGGGAAACCTCAACACATGACAGCGCCAACCGCATGAGGTTCAATTCCGGCGCGGGCGGATCGAGCGGCGGAAAATCCCTGAGATGCACCAGAATCCGGTCCATCCACGGCAGGATCGTGTCGTAAAAATGTTTAATGTTTGCGGGGTCGGCGTGAATTCGCTGGTTGAATCGAGCCTGCTCGCTGGGCAACGCCCATTGAGCCACGAACTCCGTTAGTTCGGCAAACTGCGACGGCAACACTGCACTAACCATATGTGAGCCCCGCATCGGCTAACGAGTCAGCCGGTCCTTCATCACTTGATTCAATACCGAATAGCTATGACGCACCGCAATTTCCTGATCCGAGAGCTGCATCTCCTTGAGCGCGCCCGATGCGAGCGCGTCGGTGGAACCCTCGGCAATATTAAGGTCCTCCCTTATCACGTCGCGCAGGGATACCAGCCCGTACTCAAGCGCGACGCGCTCGGCGGCGTTGGACGGTTCGTTCATGTAGACCTCGACTTCGAAACGGCAGCGGTCCACTGCCGAGGGCCACAAGCCGATGACGGCATACAGTGGCGCGCTCAGGAACAATATGGCGTTAGGATAAATTTCCAGAATGTCGAAGGCCCAGTTTTCATCGCGATTCGAGTTGATACCGGACGGCAGCGGACGATCCTTTACCCTTGAATCGTAGGGCGTGATTGCGCCGCCATGCTTGAACGCGAGGCCCTCGATCGGCGCCAAATCACGGATACCCACGCCAATCGGAACGCCGATCGTCCGGTGCCGGCGATAGAGCCTTGTAGCCGAGGACTCCAGGCGCAGCGCAGTGCCCGATTTAGCGTTCTGTCCGGTGTTGTTCTGCAGATGGGTATAGCCAGCGTGATAGGCCTCGACCGAGCTATCAAGATAGAACTTGTAGTTCATTTTCACGTCGGCTTCATAGCGGCCCACTGGCTTAAAGAAAATGTCGTCGAAGTAACCGCCATAGCCAATGTTGATCTCGCCGAGAAATTCCGGCAACGACTCGGCCGGCGCGGGATCACGATGGATGAAAATGAAACCTTCCCAACTGTCCACCGCGACCGGCGGCATCCGTAGCCGATCCTTGTCGAGCGTGTGGAACCAGCTTTCCTCGCTCACCCCCACCACCCGGCCATCGAGACCGAACACCCAGCCATGAGATCCGCAGGTAAAAAACTTGCGATTGCCCCGCTGCTCGCGTCCGCATACGTGCATGCCGCGATGGGGGCAGACGTCGTGGAAGGCATTGATTCGGCCGTCGCGGCCACGGGCCACCACCACCGTGCTTTTCCAGGGAGCGATCCGCTTGACGAAAAAATCACCCGGATTCGGCAGCTCCGACTCCCGCCCCACCATCAGCCAGCTTCGCTCGAAGACCGCATGCCGTTCGGCCTCGAAATATTCCGCTGAGATAACCGGCTCGGTCGATACCGGGTTCGTCCCGAGTTCTTCGTACCGGCGCTTCATGGGAAAGTCGTAAGGTGGGTTCACGGGCATCGGTTACACCTCCTGCGGCTGCCGGTCAGAAAAAGCGATCGTAATGAATTTGCGCGGCCGGCACTTTTTGGTCGACGATCAGGCACTTGAGCACGGCCTCAATCATCGGTGGCGGGCCCGCCATGTAATACTCATGGTCCGCCAGCCCCGTGCCGAGCGTCTCCAGCATCAGTTCATGAACCCAGGCGCGGGCGCCCTGCCACGCGGCGGCGCCTTCGGCCGACGGATCCGAGATCGCGGCATGATAATGGATGCGATCGCCGAAGTACGGTAATTCCCTCAACAGATCCTCGCCGCAAATGTCCCGCGGGCCGCGCCCGCCAAAAAAGAACAGCATACGACGGGCGGCCAGGGCGGGTTCGCGCACCATGCCGCGCGCGATCGAAATCGTGGGCGACAAGCCCGCGCCACCGGCGATACATACCAAATCGCGGGTGGATTCGGGCCGCAGATAAGCCAGCCCGTAAGGACCGTCGATCTCGATCCGGTCTCCAAGATGCAGTGCATGGAACAATCGGCTGGTCATCGCGCCGTTCGGCACGTGGCGGATGATGAAATTCCAATCGCCCTCTCGATTGCCGACATTGCACATCGAATATGCCCGTTGAACTTCGCCGCCGGCCGAATCTTTGAGCCCCAGCAACGCATATTGGCCAGGCTTGAAAACCGCCGGCGCGCCGCATCTAAAGCGAAATTCACACATGTCGTGGGTCACGCGGACGATCTCGCGCAACTCCGCCTCCAGCCGCGTTGGCGAGGGCGATGAAACGTATCCCTCGCCCAGCATCGCCTTGATCGTGCAATCGCTCAACGGAACGGATTGGCAAGCCAGCCTGCGGCCGCGTTCGAGATCGCGCTTGCCCAGTCCCGGAGCATCCGCCCATATGGTCTGGACTTCACCTTCGACGAGCGTGAATTTGCAGCTCCCACAGGAGCCGACATTACATTCGTAGGACATCCCCAGGCCGCTTCTAAGCGCACCCCGAAGCAGCGTGTCATCGGCGGCGCACTCGTAAGCGAGGGCAGTATTCTCGATCTTAACGCGGAAATTTTTCATGAGTGTGGGTTTGGCCGCACTTCCTGGCTGGACAGATGGGATACGCCCGCCGCCGGTTCGCACAAACGGCGGGCGTCCTAACCGGATTGTCAGCGGCACAAACTATAATCTAATGTTCCGCCGCTCCGTTTTCGATATGCTCCTGGACAACTTTGTGGAGATGCCGAATCCCTGCTTCCTCGTCCTGAAGGATGAAATGCCGCTTCGCGCCTGAACTGAGCATGCTTTGGATATTTTCGTGGGTGCTGGCGTCTTCCATCAAAGCATCGCGCAGCGCGAGCTTGCTGAACTCCTGACTAAACCGTTCAGCGGCATTTTTCGCCTGCGGATAGTACATCCGTACTTCCCAAAGCGTCCGTTCGGCGGCCAGCGGCCAGAGATTGTAAGTGAAGTACGTACCGGGCATCGTTGCGATCACAAAATTGGGGAAGAACACGTAAAAGTCGAAGGTTCCGATCATCCCCCGGAACTTTCCGGTCGAGAGCGTCACCAGCGATCCCAGCGAACTCGTGCCGTATCGATAGGCCAGCCCCTCGGCGGCACTCGGCTGATAACCAGGGGTGCCGGTTGATGCCAGCAGATGGTGCCGACGGTACATTTTCATCGATAACGAGCGAAAAACCGAAAGACCCTCGGCCGCAAGAAAAGCCCGGCCGAGCGTGCGCTTGTGAAGGATCGGAACGTGATATCCCTCCTGCTGCGCGTCAAGCAGAATTTTCCAATTTACCCGCTCGTCGGCGCGATAGGTGAAGCAGGTCGGAAGCTGATCGAACGGATAGTCGTCGAGATCCTCGGTTATCTCGCCCAGGTACTGGCGGAGAGTTTCCTTGGGCTGGATATCAAGGTGGATGAAAATAAAGCCCTGCCAGGTGTCCAGCGCGACCGGGGTCAGCCCATTTTCCGCAGTCTTGAGGTCGAAGAAGTTTTCTTCGTCGGGCACCGCCATCAGCCGGCCCTGGGTATCGTAAGCCCAGCCGTGGAACTTGCAGGTGAAGGCGCCCCGGCAATGGCCGCTTTTCTCCCACTCGAGCTTGTTACCGCGATGCGAGCACATGTTATGAAATCCGCGCAACTGTCCGTCCTTGCCGCGCACCACCAGAATCGAGGTCCGGCACACCGCCATGTCGCGCACGAAGTAATCGCCGGCGTTGGGGGCTTCTTCCACCCGCCCCACGTTCATCCATACCCGCCGGAACACATGCTCGCGCTCCAGCTCGAAATACTCAGGCGATACGCACGGCTCGATCGCTAGCGGCGCCGTGCCCAATTCCGGATATGCCCGCGCCCAGCGCTGATTGGAATTAAGCTCTTCCGTCATATCAATTTATCTCCGTTAAAGTTCCTGCCGGCTGCTATCGCCCCATTCATCGCATGATCATGCTCAGCCCTGCCACACTGGAATACTGTTTCGCATCAGCATAATTGCTACCGTTCATCTTCATGCACAGGTCATCGTTACCAAATGGCGGAACTACGAGCCAACCTGTCATATGGGTGTTCTGCATGTCCCATCCATCGACCACGAAACCGCCTGAGTAAAGTTGCTTGCCCTGATCACCGACCGGAAAACCGAAACTTTGGAAGGAATAAATCTTCCATAATTTGAGACTCTCGTCATAAATGTCGGCCCAGGTCTGAATCAGTTGCTGGGTATCTACATAGAGCATTCGACTGCCGTAGCAGTAGCCCTTGCGCTGCGACGGAATACGTTTGACATCGAGCACGTAGTTGTCGCGCACTTCCCATTTTCCAACTGTGGGCTTGGGAAAAAATACCGGCTGATAATAGTTGTTGGGATCCGGCCAGGCGTGCGGATCGGCATCAGTCAGATGCAGCGTCTTGCGAACGCCACGATAATCCGCATCGAAACGTACGATGCCGCCGTTAAAAAGCTGTTTCACATCATCCTGAGTAAAATCCGTGCCGACGAACGGCGAGCAACGCGCGGCGGCCGAAAGACGCAGGGTACGCCTGAGCGCCGGAATGAAAAGGAACAGGTCCTCGGTCTTGGTCGGATCGGCGTAGTAGAGCGTCAACTGGGTTGTATATTGCGACTGTTCAGGGGCGAGCACCCGGGTGTATTCGGAATAATAGATGCCTGGTCCCGCCGGATCCGTCGAAGGCAGCTTGCCATCGGCGATATAAGTGAATTGCCGATAGACCAGTGATGTGGCCTCCTGGGTCTCGTTGCCATAGCGATCGTGAAGGTACACACGGCTCAAGGGACTACACGTGATGTGCGGTACGAATGCGTACCAGGTGTCGACCAGCAGCTCCCAGCCCTGAAGCGGTCCCGAGGGATTCGGGAACGGCATCCCCGCGACGTAACCAGTGATGGAGTGGCCGCCGTCGGGCAGGTTCACGATCTTCACCCGGTGACTATATTTCTCCGTTGCCTTGCGATAAGCCTCGGGCAGCGGATAGTCGTGGGTCGGACCAATCGTCATCTGGAAATCGGACGGCAATTTCCAGAAGTACTTCCCCTCGAACAGCACCTGCAGGCCATCCTGCATGAAGTTCTTATATTGGCCCCAGTTCTGCGGCGTGATCACGGTGCCGGGCGCGATCGATTCGCCTTGCGTCATGGTGCCCGGCGCGATCATTTTTTCCTGCGCCATCACTTTCGCGGTAGCCACAAGGATCAGACTCGCGACCAGCGCACTGCGCACTAATCCAACTTTCATGTTGACGGTTCCTCTACTCGTGCATTGCTATGAACCGTTCGGGATCGAATCCGTCGATCACGCCCGGTTGTTTGAATAACTCCACTGCGTTGGCAACTTCCGCCAGAGACAGCGTGAGGTAGAACAGTTGCCGCGCGCCGTCCGGAATCTGATCCAGCGGAAACTGGTTCAGATATTCGATAATCGACTCCATGCGCGGCATCATCGCGTCATAAAACGCGCGCAACTGCTCGATCGTGCTGACCAGGCGCTGACGGTTTCGCTGGCGCTCGGTTGGGAGATCCCATACGCCCACAAATTGTTCCAGATCGCTGAATTGCGCCGGAAGAACTGTTTTAGCCATTTGTCATTATCCTTGATTGTCTGTCCGTCAGGTTCTACCGGGAACCGGCAGGCTCTACCGGAAACCGGATTGTCAGGCGCTCACATGCTGTTCCAGAGTTTTGTAAAAGTGGCGCAACAGAATCTCCTCATCCTGCAACAGGAAATGCGATTTCGCGCCGGAGCCCAGCACCTCCTGGGTGCTCTCGAGCGTGCTGAAATCCTCCAGCCAGATATCCCGATTGAAGCATTTCGCATATTCCATCGCGAAACGCTCGCCCACCGTATGGGGCTGTGTGACGTACATTCTTATTTCCTGATACATCCGATCGGCCGCCAGCGGCCAGAAATTATGCGTCTGATAGGCCCCGTCAAGCAGCGCAATCCAGAGATTTGGAAAAATTAGATAGATATCGAAAAACCAGTCGTCGCTGCGCGCCGGGTTGACTCCCAGCGGAAGCTGCTTGTGATCCAGAAAGCCGAGGTCCTGGCGCTTGATGGTCCAGCCGAAACGATGCGCGAGCCCCTCGACCGGCGTCGGCTTGTGCTTTTTGTTGCCGGGCAGTGAAATCATCCGATGCGGCCCGAAAAACTTGATGTCGAGCGCATGCAGGTAAGGATTCTCCGGCCAACTGAAACTGTCCTGCCCGGGACGCCGATGCAGCCATACCGCGTGATAGGCTTCCTGCTGCGAATCCACCGCAATCTTCCAGTTGCAATTGAGTTCACTTTTGTAGGCGTAGCCCACGCTCAGCTTGTCGAACGGAAACCCGTCCAGATGGTCCGCCACTCCGCCCAGATACTGGCGCAGGGTTTCCTTGGGCTTGGGGTCGAGGTTGATGAAGATAAAGCCCTGCCAGGTATCGAGCGCCACCGGGGTCAGGCCGTGCTCCTCGCGCTTGAAATCGAAGAAATTCTCTTCATCGGGCACCGACATCAGCCGGCCCTGCGTATCGTAGGCCCAGCCGTGGAATTTGCAGGTGAGCGCACCGCGGCAATGGCCGCTATTGTCCCACGCGAGCTTGTTTCCCCGATGCGAGCACATGTTGTGAAATCCGCGCAACTGCCCGTCTTTGCCGCGCACCACCAGAATCGAGGTCCGGCAAACCGCGACGTCGCGCACGAAGTAATCACCGATGTTGGGGGCCTCTTCCACCCGCCCCACGTTCAACCATACCCGCCGGAACACCCGCTCGCGCTCCAACTCGAAATACGCCGGCGATACACATGGTTCGATCGCTACCGGCCCCGTGCCCATCTCCGGATACGTCGTCGCCCAGCGCTTGCCATTGGATACTGTACTCAAAATGTTTTTACCTCCTCGGACATTATCAGCTTCACCGGTAAGCTACATAGTTGTGCCGCGCTGCATAGACTGCATCGTACCCAGTTGGCATTCGGGCCCCATTTATTATCTTTTCGATCCACAAAGGCCTCCTTGTCAAAGCCCGTATTGACGCCGTACGACCGTGCCGAGACCGATGCGGTCGAGGATCGCGGTGGGACACAGGAAGCCCACCTTAACCACTCCCGGCAGACGGCCGATCTCGATCGATCCGCAGATGGTCGCGCGGTTGCGCACCTCGTCGATAGCCAAGCCGGTCACCGCCACCGCCCGCTCAAGTCCATTCTGGGTGGCCTCGTTCAGATTGACACCGGAGCCGATGAAGGTAATGGGCGCATTGTCTTCGAGCTTCGTCTCAGCGCCAAAGCGGGTGGCCAGCCCTTTGGCTTGCTCGCGCATAGCCGGAGTCACCGGGCGGGCCAGCGGCGGCAGGTCCTCAACGATTGGGAGCAGGATCGGCCCGTCCAGCTTCAGACCCTTGATCAACTCCACTCTAACGCGAACATCGGCGGTAACATCGGTGGCATGCCCCGCCACCTCACCGTTGCCCTGCATCGCATGCATGTCGCCCATGTAGACCCCGGCGCCCGGCACCTTGACTGGACAGATTAGGACCGCGCCCTCGCGTACCTGGGCACAATCCATGTGGCCGTCCGTCTTATGCTGCCACAGCGTTTCCCGCGACATGCCATATTGATGCGGCGCGTCGATGAGAAAAGCCCCGAAGTCGCCGGCATTGTGAGAATCCGGCATTTCGCACGATGGAGTGGTGCCGATATTTCCCATGAACGGCATCACGCGGGTCACGATTCCCGGCATGCTGCCGGCGCCGTAGCTCAGAATCGAGTGCGCCTTGGTGTGCGTCGGACTGGCATGAAGGTTACGGGCATCGCCTGCCAACCGCGCCGCAACCTCTTCGGTCACCGTGAGACCCACCCCATTTTCCCGATCGAGCAGGCAGGTATAGCCGAGTTTAAAGCGGAACGGGCTCGCCGGCGCCCCGCAATGCTTGCAGCGCACCGCATCGGAACCGATACCCTCGATATAGCTTTCCGGGCTTTCGGCGCCACAACTGGCGCAGCGCTTGGCGACGAACGGATCGCCGTAATAGCGGCCATCGATGGCGCTGTCGACGCCTGACGAAGAGGCCTCCGAAGCCGCGCGCACATGCTCAAGATAAAGCACCACGGCGTCGCCGACCTCGGCCCCCGCGATCGCCACCGGCACGGTCACTTCGTGACCGCCGTGAAATTCGGGTGTGATCATGGGAGACCAACATCCCGGCGGCGTTCGCGTCTCGATATAGCCGCCCGGACGCAGCGGACCCAGCATCCCGAGTCCCGGTCCCACCAGGCCGGATGTGAAGCGGTCTACATGAACAATTTCCATAGAAATCGTATTCATATACTTGAGCTATCCACGATATACCCGCCTTCTCTCTTATTATCTGCTATGCCGACTTCAATTCAGATTGACGGCCACCGGCCAGCTTGTCACGCACGGCAGGCATAACCTCCTCGGCTAGCAGGCGCAGTGATTCGAACCAATCGCGTTCATACGCGGGCTCGGAATGATCAAAGACGGTAACGAGGACGCCGCCGAAGCCGCCGGTATAACGCTGAAGTTCGAGAAATTTATCGATCACGGTTCGCGGCGAACCCACCAGCCACGCCTCCTTGACCATCCGTTCGAGGGTCACGCTGTCATCCGGCGCCGACGGATCTTCCTTAAATGAATTGATCAACCCGGCAGCCCTCCACAGCGGCATCAGATATTCGTTGAAGGCCCGGCCGATGGGGCCGTTTAGCACCTGGTTTATCGCCTCGGCATCGGTGGCGGCCACATACACGGGGAGGTTGATACGCCAGTGCGCGCGATCGGCCAGCTTGCCGGCCTTCACGGCACCCTCCACGACCGACTGCCAGTGCGACAGCAGGTGCCGATGGCTGAAGGCGATGCTTAGCGGCCACAGGCCGTATTCTCCCGCCAGGCTCAGGGTGGGCGATTTGGGACTCAGACCGGCAATTGCCATCGGCGGATGTGGAACCTGAAGCGGCTTCACGTGATACTTCAGCGAGCCGAACATCGGTTCCGGCAGGCTCACGTTCCAGAATTTGCCGGGATATCGCCACGGCCCTGGTTCGTTCCAGATTTTCAGAATAATTTCAACCGCTTCGCGGGTTTTTTCGCGATTGAGCTCGCCCAAATTAACGTAGTCGAACAGCCGCCAGTCCGTGGGCACGCCGCCCGATGCCACTCCGAACATGATGCGGCCATCGGAAAGATGGTCGAGGTATGCGATCCGATGCGCCAGTACGGCGGGGTTGTAATATGGAAGTAGATGGCCGCCGGGACCAAGCCGGATCCGGCGCGTGCGCGTGATCGCCTGGGCGATCATCAGATCCGGCGCGACAATCGGCTCCCATGGCGCCGTGAAGTGTTCTCCGATCCAGGCCTCGTCAAAGCCGACGCGGTCGAGATATTCGAGATTTTTTAGATCCCACTCGTGGGCCTCGCGTAGCGGCCGCTCGGGCGGATGGCTGGGCATTAAAAAGGCACCCAGTTGCACACGGCTTGTGCTCGGGCACGGCTCGCTGCGCCCCGGGGTCGGCGCACCGACCTCCGGATGTGCCTGCCCTCCATTAGCTTTGCTCAAGTATTCGCCTCCTCGGAAAAGCCGTTCACTGGGACGGCTCGGTTGCTTTTGAGCAAGATGTGGGCCTTGCCATGGCCGCAGCGAAGAGACCGTCGATCCGGACCTTTTTCAATTCGTTGTTTGACTGCCCGATGACAATCGATGATGCAGGCGCAACATCCGGATCCACCGCTACGCTACAGTTTCCTTGCCATCGATGACCCCGGGCAGTAGGCTGGCGCTGGTCAAAGTAGGCCTCGAGATGCCTGATCCAACCACATTAACTGCGCCCGCGATACGCGAAATCAGGGCTGCGTGGGAACTGTTCGTCAGCGGCGACGAGAGCCGCCTGGGAATCGTCTCGGCGGAGATCAGAGAGTCGTGGCGGCGATCGAAAGATGCTGGCGTCCCGCCCCGCATGCGGCAATTTCCCCCGTTGTTGGGACCGCAGGAACTCGAACGCCGACACCGTGAGAATCAACCGCTGCTGGAAGCGGCCCACGATGCCGTACTGCGCATGTCCAACGGCTTCGCCGGCCGGGATTTTGTGGCGGGAATCACGGACCGCGACGGCAACCTGATTTACAGCTACGCCCCGCCAGCCGTGGCGGGCAAGATGGAAGAACTTAATGTGCTGCCAGGCGTCGGCTGGCAGGAGGAATCGATCGGGACCACGTCCTCCTCGCTCGCGCTGCGCCTGAAAAAACCAATCCAGGTCTACTGGTGCGAAAACTACCTTGAGTTCGCTCAGGAATGGGCCGGATGCAGTGCGCCGATCCGCAGCCAGCATGGGGACGTAGTCGGTGTTCTCGGAGTTTCAGGTTATCGAATCCCGGTGAATGCCAAAGCACTGGGACTGGTCACTTCCACTGCCTTGTTCATCGAGCAAAGATTGGCGGATTTTGCCGGACTCGATCGCCTGTTGGTGCTTGAGGCCTTCACCCGATACGCGGTTAAGTTTCCGGAAAGTTCGATTCTGGCCATTGATGTGGACGGAAGAGTTCTCGCGCTTTCAACCGCGATGGCGCGCGCGGCGAATCTAACCTCGCCGGAGCAAGTGATCGGTCGGCGCGGTGACGAGATCAGGGAATTCCGCGTCGATCGCTCCGGCCTGGTTTCGTCGGATTTGGATCCGCGTGAGACATACGGTGCGTCGGTATTCTTTTCGTCGAAGGAAAAAGCGTATCCGGGCACCATTCTGCCGATTCGATCCCGCACGGGTGCTCACGCCGGTGCGATGGTAATCGTTTCAGCTCCGCGCCCAACCGCGGCAGGAAAGCCCGCGTACAGTTCCTGGCAGGCGCGCCATACGTTTGCCAGCCTGGTCGGCGAATCACCCGTGTTCCGTCAAACCATTGAACTGGCCAAGACCGCCGCTGGACACGATTATCCGGTGCTCCTGCTAGGCGAGTCGGGGACCGGCAAAGAACTTCTCGCTCAATCGATACACAATGCGAGTGCGCGCGCGGCCGGTCCGTTCGTCGCGCTTAACTGCAGCGTCATTCTCAAGGAACTCGCCGGCGCCGAGCTCTTCGGCTACGAGGAGGGCGCCTTCAGCGGCGCGATTCGTGGCGGGCGGCGCGGCAAGGTCGAACTGGCCCATCAGGGGACGCTCTTCCTCGATGAACTCGGTGATATGCCGATCGAAACTCAGGCGGCTTTGCTGCGTTTTCTGGAAGAATGGACCATCGTTCCCCTCGGCGGCGAAGCTACCCGCCGAGTCGACGTGCGGATGATCGCGGCGATGAGCGGCGCCCCCTCCGATGCGCTTGCGCAAGGCAAGCTGCGCCTCGACTTGTACCATCGCCTTAATCTTTTCCCCATAACGCTTGCGCCGCTGCGCGATCGGCTTGAGGACCTGACCTGTTTGGTCCGGCACTTTTTCGAAAAAGAGGGCTTCTCCGGGCGGCAGATCTCGGATGATGCGATGCGAATGCTGTGGCGTCATTGCTGGCCCGGCAATGTCCGCGAACTGCGCAATGTCCTTATCAGAGCCGCGATGCTCGCGGCGGGGGGCACGGTCACCGCCGCGCATCTGCCGACCGACCTGCCGGCTTCCGGAAAGACCGGCGCGAGCGATCCAACCGGATTTCGCCCATCCGCGTATCCGAGTTCCGAGCAAATCCGCTCGACTCTGGCCAGTTGCCGCGGCAATGTTTCCGAGGCCGCCCGCCGACTCGGCATTCATCGCGTCACGCTTCATCGTAAACTGCGCAAAATCGGGATAAATTGAAGCTACCGATCAATTCAAATAGTTTTTGAATCACGCGAGAGTGGCGGAATGGCAGACGCGCCGGACTTAGGATCCGGTGCCGCAAGGCGTGGGGGTTCAAGTCCCCCCTCTCGCATCATCATCAGACATTTCAGATCAGACATCCCAGGACAGAACATTAACCTCGCGCAGTGTCGGCCGGGAAATTCTTAAATCCGAATAGCGTATTTCGACCCGCGCTCGTTGAACCTGCCGTTTCAATTCGTTTGGCAGGTAAGACATCTCGCTTACGTGTGAGAAATATAGCTGTGCATCGCTCAGAAAAGCCGAAACCTCGGACGAGCGAAGTCATCTGGAACCGCGTGTTAATCCTCCCCAGTTAACTTCGCCGCGCTTTCCGGACATTGCTCAGCCAAGATTGCATCCGACAGTGGAGGACCCATTTCATATGTTCGCCCAGACCAAAGTTCTTGTAGTCCTTCTGTCTCATTTGGACCGTGAAACAACTACTGGCTTTCTGAGCCGCGTATACCTAATCCCTATTATGTTATTCGCGATTACCATCGCCGGCTGCGCTTCAACTTCTCAGTCTGAGATGGAATTAGCTCACCAGCCGCAGGCACAGTCACTATCGCCTGCTCAATGCGCCGGCAATGCCGCGCTACAGGCAACCTCAGATGGTAATGGCCAATACCTAATTCAACCTGGCGACGAGCTGGATATCTCCTTCTATATGAGTCCGGAGTTCGACGACAACGTCATCGTGCGGCCGGATGGAAATATAACTATGCGATTTGTCGGCGAGCTACCTGCGGCAGGCCGTACGCCGGCTCAACTGGCGAAAGAGATGGATAATGCCTACCGAAGCGAATTACGCAATCCGCAGGTAGCCGTGCGCGTCAAGAACACTCCCAGCCGACAGGTATTCGTCGAGGGCGAGGTAACGAAGGCCGGTCCGGTGCCGATGCAGCCGGGCATGACTGCGCTGCAGGCGATAGCAAATGTAGGCGGGCTTACGAACGATGCGGGCAACACGGCAGTACTAATTCGGCGTGATGCATGCGGCACTCCGCAAGGAATGAAGCTCGATCTGCAATCTGCGATGAATACGCCCGATAAAGGCGAGGATATTGCATTACTGCCACGCGACATTCTGGTGATACCGCGTAGTGGCATAGCAAATCTCGATTTATGGATAGATCAACATATTCGAAAGATGATTCCTGTGACTCCTTATTTGCCCTTGCCACTTTAACCGCAACCAGCAATCGGCCAAAGGCACTGTAACTATGTACAAAGCATATATTACATACTGGACTGAGTTGATTTTCCGCCGCCAGCGAATTGTGATCCAGGTCGCAGTCGCTGTCTTTGCCGCCGTAATTGTAGCTACGGCATTCTGGCCGCCGACCTATCAATCAACCGCTCAGATTCTGGTTCGCGACGATCGGGCGCAGTTGTTGATCGCTCCCGACATTTCCAGCGGAGCCAATCGCAGCAACGCTCTGGTCTCGAATCCTGTGAGCCAGGAAGATCTGAATTCCGAAATCGAGCTGCTGACCAGTTCTCATCTTATCGGCGCTGCGGTGGCCGGGGTCAACCCTCCTGACAGCGAACGCGGTTTTACGAAAGAGTTTATGGGCGGCCTGCAGAGCATCGTGTCGCTGCCCAGTACCGCTTATGGGGACCTTCACAGTACGCCTTCGGTAAGTCCGCGGGACGAATGGATATTCAAACTGCGCCAGCATCTGGATTCCGAGGCGGTCAAGCGTTCCGATGTAATTCAGGTTTCATTTCGCTCGCATGATCCGCATTGGGCGCACGAGTTTTTAACGCGCCTGATGAATCAATATCTCGAATTTCACGCACAAATTTCGCACGACCCGCAAGCTCAGATCTTTTTCGAGCATCAGGCACGACAATTGAATAGTCAGCTGCAGGATGCGGAAGATCGGCTGCGGGATTTCCAACTCAAGAGCGGTATCTCCAACCTGCCGCAACAAAATCAAGCTCTAATTAACCAACTTGCCGAACTGCAACTCGAATATAAGAAAACCGCCGTCCAACTGAGCTCGGCTCGTCAGCAAGTTACTTCATTACAGATGCTTCTTAGTAAAACTCCGCAGCGAATTGAGAACGAGACCAAGTCCGTACAGAACATGGCTCTTGCACAACTGAAACCACAAATTATGCAGCTCAGAACCGAGCGCGCGGATCTGCTCAGCCGGTATCAGCCTTCGAGTATGAAAATTCGCGAAATCGATGCCCGTCTGGCAGCGGCAGAGCGGATTCTTCAGCACGAAGATCATCTTGAGGTGCAAGAGCGGGCCACTGAGCTGAATCCGGTCTGGGTCACGCTTGATACCAACCTGGCCGCTGCGAGGGCCGCTGCGGAATCCTTGCAGGCGGGGCAGACCGACTTGGGTGACCAGATCAGCAAGACTCAGGAACAGTTGGCCACGATGGTGGGCAGCGGAGTCACCCTGACTCGGCTGCAGCGCGAAGTTCAAACCGATAACGACACTTATCTCACTTACGTGCGCAAATCGGAGGAGGCGCGCATCGCTCAGGGACTGAACGCGAGCCGCATCCTGAATGTCAGCGTCTCGCAGCCACCGATCGTTCCGATGCGGCCGATCCTGCCGATTGTATGGGTGAATCTGCTGGCCGGCGCATTGCTGGCGGTTGGTCTCGGGGTCGCCGCAGCGCACTGGGAGGAACAGCGAGATCCGAAAATCTATACATCAACCGCAATCTCCGAAGTTAGCGGCCTCAGCACCATAGCTGTACTTAGCGAAGAGTTGTAAACGGCGATGTATTGCAACCACTTCGGTCTCACCAGCATCCCGTTCCGGTTTACTCCGGCGGCAGGCGAATTGTATCTGAGCAATTCGCATCGCGAGGGACTGGCCGCACTGGAATGGGGGCTATTGCACGAGCCAACCGGATTCACGCTGCTGATCGGCGAGACCGGCACCGGCAAGACCACCCTGGTGTTCCGCGTACTCGCTCAGTACGACCAGCAGATAAAGACCGTCTGCGTGACAAATCCGAAGTTGAGCGCGCCCGACCTGCTGCGCGCGATCCTGGATCAGCTCGGCCCGCAGGTAACCGGAGGCAGCAAGCTGGATCTGATTTATGCGCTCGAAGCGCATCTCGATCGGCTCAAGCGCATCGCGGTTATTGTCGACGAAGCCCAGGATTTAAGCGACGACACGCTGGAAGAACTGCGGTTGCTTTCTAACAGTAACCGGCAGGGTGCTCAGCGTCATCTGCAACTGATTCTGGTCGGCCAGCCCGAGTTGCTGCAACGGCTCGCCCAGCCGCAATTGCGCCAGCTAAACCAGCGGATCGGCGCCCGCGCCATTCTGCGTCCCTTATTACCCTCTGAAGCGTACGAGTATGTCGCTCATCTGCTGCGCGCCAGTGGCGTACCGCTCGATCGTGTCTTCGAGGACAAGGCGGTTCGGCATCTTCTGCAGCGCAGCTCAGGCTATCCGCGACTGATTAATGTTCTATGCCACAATGCGATGCTGCTCGCGTACTCGCGCCGGCAGCAGAGAGTAAATCTCGAAGTTGCGCGCGCTACCGTCGCCGAACACGACAGCCTGCTTGGCAGCGCGCCGGTCGCAATCGCGCCCGAGGCCGAACCGCTCGACCTGAAGCGGGCCGGCCGCATGCTGACGCCTTTTGCGATCGTCGCAACCGCGGCTATCGCATCGTTCATGACAATTTACTTTTGGCCGACCGCAATTTCGGCCCGGTTGCTGGAAACGTTGACTCCTCGTAATTCCGCGCAGTTCAGTACGATTGCGAACGGTTCGGCCGCACGAGCCTACTCGGATCAGCCGATTCAAAGCGAAGTTCAGCCGCAGCCCGTGGAATATGCCGCCAGCCGCCCGGCAGCTTTCGTTTCTGCGCCGCGCAAGATCGGACCGGCGGCCCAAAATAACGCACGGCAATACGACCCTGAGGGTTCCGTTGCAAACCCGGCGGCGCCGGATCGCATCGATGACGGTAGTGGCGAGGTGGCGAGCGCCAGCGCCCGAATCGCGCCGCAAAAACCGGCGGCGGCAGCGGAGCGTGAGGCTTCACAGACCGTACCGACTCAATCGGCGCCAGCAAACAATTCTTATTCAGTTCATCGAGGCGACACGCTTTCGAAGATTGCAATCCGATATCTCGGCTCGCTCGACGAACTCAACCGTCTGATCCGCGCTAATCCGCAATTCGGAGATGTCAATCTGATCTTTCCTGGTCAGACCGTTCACATTCCAAACGCAGACCAATCGGCACAAACGGAGTGGATACCGTGAGCAAGTACTACGAAGCGATCCGGCGAAATGCCGCTGAAGACATGAACGATGGCGGTGCCGAACGGAATCGAAACGGCGTAACCCAGGCTAATACCGCAACCCTTGGCGGGGCTTCCTCGACTTCGCTGCTACCGGTACCGGTCGAGTTCGAGATCGCCGGTTCGGTGGCACGCGAGCAAGGCATTCAGCTTCTGAGCGAACGTCTGGCGCCGTTGGCGGTGCTGGACAACCGCGTCAGGTTGCTGATCAGCGGATGCCGGCCGGGTGATGGGGCGTCCACCATCGCCGCGGCTTTGGCGATTGATCTGAGCCAGCGGCTGTCATTGCGAACGCTGCTGGTCGATGCGCATCTGCGTCATCCATCGCTTCATCGCTTATTTCCGCGCCCAGGGCGCGGGTCGGCGGAACTGGTGATGGGCGATCGCCTGCAGATTCGGCCGACCGGATGGCCGCGGCTGGAAATGGTCACTTGCTGGCAGGCGGCCAGCGATCGGGACTGCATCGGATTACTCGAAGATTTCGAAAGTCTGGCGGCTGGTTATCCAGCGGTTGTGGTCGATCTGGGCGTCGCCCGTCTGGACGCGCGGATGCTTCCCCTGGCGCGTCCGGGAGATCCGGTCGTGCTGGTGGTCCGCTATGGCCATACCGAACGCCAGGAACTGGCAACCACCGCCGGTGCATTGCGCGCGGCCAATCGTGCAATCGCCGGCGTCATCCTTAACGGCAGACATGACCCGGTATCCAAACCGGTACGGAGACTGATGACTCAATGAATGAATTAGCCAGAATCAACGAGCACGCAGCGCCCGTGTCCACCCAAAATGGGCACAACGGGCATACCACACCCCAGGTTGACGAACATCAACTGAAAGGGGTGGGGGTGACCGGGCTGGGATATTGGGGGCCGAACTGGGTTCGCAACCTACATCAGTTGGGCTGCGCCCGGCGCGTGGTGGCCTGCGATCTCGATCGCAAGCGCCGCCAGCATATCGAAGAACTCTATGCGGGAGTGGAGACCAGCAGCTCATTTGATGAACTGCTCGAAGATCCGGATATTGAGGGAATCGTAATAGCTACTCCAGTGAGTACCCATTATCCGATGGCTCGGAAGGCTCTGGAGGCCGGGAAATCGGTGCTGGTGGAAAAGCCCCTGGCTCTGTCGCAGAAGCAGGCCGCCAGTCTGGTGCTTCTCGCCCGCGAGCACAAAAGCGTGCTGATGGTCGGGCATACGTTCGAGTACAGCGCACCGGTCCGCAAGGCTCAAGAGATAATTCAGTCCGGCGAACTGGGCGACATCTTTTACATCAGCTCGGTGCGCGCCAATCTCGGTCTATTCCAGCATGATGTCAACGTCGCCTGGGATCTCGCCACCCACGATATCTCAATCATTTTGATGCTGATGGGCCGCGTGCCGGTGCGTGTGAGCTGCCACGGAGGCAGTCATTATCGCAACGATATTGAAGACGTCGCGATGTTGACGCTGCACTTCGAGCGCGACGTTATAGCGTTTATTCACGTCAGTTGGCTCGACCCCAACAAGATTCGACGCACTACGATCGTCGGATCACGCAAAATGTTGGTTTACGACGACACTGCTACGCAGGAAAAACTTCGCATCTATGACAAAGGCGTGACCGTAGATCGTTACTACGACACATTCGGCGATTTTCACATGTCCTATCGTTATGGGGACATCCTGATACCCAGGATAGAGGAGACGGAGCCGCTCCGTATCGAATGTCAACACTTCGTCGATTGCATCAAAAATGGCCTCACCCCGCATACCGACGGGATGTCGGGAATGCGCGTAGTGAGCGTGCTCGAAGCGGCGAACCTCTCGCTGCGCGAAGGAGGCCGGGCGATCCCGGTGAATACGGATCTTGTCTAACGCAATGAATGGCCGCGAGTTGGCGCCATATACCTGCGTGGCCGAGGACGTTGTACTAGGCAGCGACGTGCGCCTGGCTCCGTTTGTAAATCTTTACGGCTGCGCAATTGGCGATCACACCAGGCTGGGCGCTTTCGTGGAGGTGCAGCGCGAAGCCAGTATCGGCCGCCGCTGCAAAATCTCCAGCCACACGTTCATCTGTTCGGGCGTGGTGATTGAAGATGAAGTGTTCGTCGGTCATGGGGTGGTGTTCATCAATGATCGCCATCCGCGTGCGGCCGGCGCCGACGGTACGCCACTTAAAGAGGGTGAGTGGCGGCTGGAGCCCACCATCATCCGGCGCGGCGCGTCGATTGGATCGGGCGCAGTTATCATGTGTGGCGTCGAAATCGGCGCCAGCGCGATGATCGGAGCCGGCGCCCTCGTCACCCGTAACATTCCTGCTAACGCAATTGCCGCAGGACACCCTGCACGCATCCTGCGAATTCAGACATCCGATAGGGAAGGGACTGATAATGCGGATTAAATTTGTTGATCTGGCCGCTCAGAATCTGGAAATTCGCGAACGCGTGGATGCCGAGATGACCGAATTACATCAAAACACGGCTTACATCGGTGGCCCCCACGTAAAGGCTTTTGAAGAGGAATTCGCAAAATTCCTCGGCGCGCGGCGCGCGATTGGCGTATCGAGCGGTACCGACGCATTGCGTATCGCGATGATCGCGGCAGGCATCGGCGCTGGCGATGAAGTAATCACCACGCCGCTGACGTTTATCGCCAGTGCCGCGGCAATTTTCCAAACCGGAGCGCGGCCGGTGTTTGTCGATGTCGATCCCGATACCGGCAACCTGAGCCCCTCGAAGTTACGGAGCTACCTGAGCGAAGGTCATTGGAGCGCGCCTAACGGACCTCGTGCGATTCTGCCGGTCCACCTATATGGAATGCCGGCTCCGATGTCCGAAATCAACGAGATTGCGCAAGAGTTTGGGCTCAAGGTGATCGAGGATGCCTGCCAGGCGCACGGGGCATCGATCAAAACCGGTCAGGGACGCGCGATGGCGGGAACCATGGGGCTGGCCGGCTGCTTCAGCTTTTATCCAGGCAAAAATCTGGGCGCGTGGGGCGATGCGGGCGCGGTGGTCACCAACGACGACGAACTGGCCGATCGAATCGCTCTGCTCCGCGACCATGGACGTCTTTCGCATTACGCCCATGAAGAATTTGGCTACAACGCGCGCATCGATGCGATGCAGGCGGTGGTGCTGCGCGCCAAGTTGGAGCTTTTAGGCGAATGGAATCTGCGCCGGCGCAAGATCGCCGAGGCTTACCGCAATCTGTTGGCCAAATTTGATGTGACCCTGCCGGTCGAACCCGACGGGATCGAATCGGTCTATCACCTGTTCGTGATCCGCAGCGACCGCCGCGATGCGATCCGGGAAGAGCTGCTGATAAACGATATCGAATGCGGCATCCACTATCCGGTTCCGCTTCATCTTCAGCCCGCATGCCGCTCGCTGGGATATCGCCACGGCGATTTTCCGGTTAGCGAGCATATCGCGGATACGGTGCTATCGCTGCCAATGCATCCTCACCTGACCAGCCGTCAGGTGGTGAGAGTGGCGACTGCAGTACGGACGGCATTGCAGCCGAACGTGGATCTCGCGGCCGGGGCTGCGAAGGGCGACAAGGACTCCTTCGCTGAGAGATTGCGGGCATAAATAAAATGTTCGCAGGCGAATTAAAGAAGCAGAAAGTGCTGTTCGCGGCGGTCGACGCGGCCGCGCTGGCTTGTGCTTTCTTTGCGGCACTTGCGGTTCATAAGCCGAAAGTGCCGCTCGACTTCGCGGAATCGAGTCCGCTTCCGGCCGCGCTGGCCGCCTCGGCCGTCATCGCATTATGGATTCTGGTTTTGCGCGTTTTTAAGCTTTACCAGATTCGTACCGGCGGCCTCACCGAAGCAGTCGCGGTGATAAAAGCCTGCGCGGCGGCGATGCTGCTGACAATCGTGAGCGCATACCTGCTCCATGCCGAGCCCTCGCGACTGTCCATGATGTTCGGGTTCCTCTTCAGCGTGCCGGCGATTCTCGCCGCGCGGATGGCAACCCGCATGTTCATCCGCCACATGTATTCCAATCCGAATATCGCGGTGCCGCTGGTCGTGGTCGGCTTCAATCCGGTGGGGCAGCATCTGTTCGACCAAATCCTCGAAGAAACGACGCAGTACGAGGTGGTCGGATTTCTGGATGATCACGTGCAACATCGGCAGTATCGAGGTCAACCGGTGCTCGGCGGCTTCGATCGTTTGCCGCATATCGCCGCGCTTTATCCCAACCTCGAAGCAGCGATTGCGATTCCCGACGCCACCCGCGAACGGCAGGAAGAGATCATCGCGCTGTGCGAGCAGAATCGTATTACGTGGTCGCTGGTGCCCTGGCATTACCGGTCATCCGCGATCGGACTTGACGTGGACATGGTGGGCAGCGTCCCCTTGTTGCGGCCGCGCGGGTCGAATATCCAGGGTTTGAACTTTGCCCTTAAGCGAAGTTTCGATTTTGTCGCGGCGGCGGCGCTGCTGATACTGGCTTCGCCGGCAATTATCCTCGGCGCCCTGGCCGTGCGGTTATTCGACGGCCGTCCAATTTTTCTGAGGCAAACGCGGATCGGCATTCACGGCCGTACGTTCGAGTTGCTTAAGTTGCGCACCATGCGCACTGGCGCCAGCGATACCGTTCATCGCGAGTACACCCGCCTGTGGATCAACAACGGTCACTCGGCGGCGGTGAATGGGAAGAATGGCCACGGGCCGGTTTTTAAACTGGTCAATGACGATCGCATCACCAAAGTCGGAAAAATTCTACGCCGGTTCAGCATCGACGAACTGCCGCAGCTCATCAATGTGGTCCGTGGCGACATGAGCCTGATCGGTCCGCGCCCGGCTCTGCCATACGAGCTCGAGCTGTACCAGGCATGGCATCGCCGGCGTCTCGAGGCGGTACCGGGGATCACCGGCTTATGGCAGGTGAATGGCCGCAATCGTATCGGCTTCGACGACATGGTGCGGCTTGACGTGCAGTACCTGGAGGAATGGTCGCTGGCGAAGGATCTGAGAATTCTCGTCCGAACGGTTCCGATCTTGTTACGAGGTGACGGGGTATGAGAGAGGCTGATACGGCCCTTCGATATGACATGGGGGGCGAAATGCTCAATTATTTGGATTGCGATTCGGTCGCCAGCCGCAACGAGGTTCCGGAGTTGCGGGTGCTACCGTTCGAAATGGCGCGGGAAGTATGGCAGCGCCTGGTGGATAGTTCTCCCGCAGCGGGCCTGCATCATGACCAGCGATGGCTCACGCTGCTGAGCCGGACTTACCGGCTGCCAATTTGGATCGCCGCGCTCGAGCATGATGGCACGACCAGCGCCGCCTGTGTTTTTGCGCGCAGCGGAAGGCCGTTCGCGAAACGATTCGTTTCGCTGCCATTTTCCGATTCCTGTCCACCACTTACTCGCAGCCAACAGGCAGGGGACGATCTGCTCGAGGCGATCAGCTTCGACCCACGGTTTCGCGCCGGTTGCGAAATCAGAGGGATAGATCCGGGTCCGCCGTGGGATACCGCCGAATGTTTTGCGGAATGGATGCTTGATCTGAACCGGCCGCTGAAAACGGTGGAGCGTGGCTATCACGAAAACTTTCGGCGGAACATGCGCCGCGCCGCGGGTTTCGGTGTGAAGATCGAGCACGGACGCGACCGCCAATACATCGAGCGCTTTTTCGCGATGCAGCTCGAAACGCGGCGCCGGCATGGCATTCCGCCCCAGCCGTTTCGATTGTTTACCAACATGCTCGATATTTTCGACGACAATGCGCTCGAAATCTGGATCGCCTCGCATAATAAACGTGATATTTCGGCGGCTATCCTGCTGCGTTTTCGCGACCGTCTTTATTATCGATGGGGCGCGCGGCGGGCCGACAGCCCCCATGGCATTAATCAACTGCTTTTCGGCACGATAATTCAGGAGTTCGCCGGCAAAGTGGCGGCGCTCGATCTTGGCCGCACCGACGTTCGCAATCAGGGACTCACACGCTTTAAACGCGAACTCGGGGCCAGCGCGAAACCCTTGCCTTACGCCTTTTTACCCAAGGCCCCACAAAACGTCAGCGCCGAGGTGATGAGCGGCTCGCGCAAACTGGCCTCGCAGATCTGGAGCCATCTGCCGTTGGCCGCAACCCGCATGATCGGTGCGGCAGTTTATGGATATCTGGCATGACCGATTATTTCGCAATCACACCCGCGCGGGACGAGGAGAAGTTTCTCCCGCATCTGATTAAATCGATGACCAGCCAGACCGTGCCGCCCAAACGCTGGATCGTGATCGACGACGGTTCGACCGACGCCAGCCCACAGATTCTTGACGAGGCGGCGCGGAAATTCGATTGGATCGAAGTGCATCATCTGCCAGGCGATCGAGTGCGCCTGCCCGGCGGCGAATCGGTGGTGATGCAACACCTTCCGCGCGATGCCTGGCAGCGGTACGAATACGTGCTGCGCGTCGATGCGGACGTCAGCTTCGGCTCACGCCTCGCTCAGCATCTGTTGGCCGAGTTCGCACGCGATCGGGAACTCGGAATTGCCGGACCAACCCTGTACGAACCGTCGCCGTCGGGTTGGTTCGAGGTGAACTCCCCGCGCTTCCACGTTCATGGCCCGATTAAGATGTACTCGCGGCAATGCTTCCAGGCGATCGGCGGGCTGGAACCGGGACTGGGGTGGGACACGATCGACGAGACGCATGCCCTGATGCTCGGATACCGGACGTGGAGTTTTCGCCACATCCGCGCCCTGCATCATCGTCCGCAGGGTGAAGCGAGCGGTCCGATTCGTGCACGCCTCGCACTGGGCCGAGCTGCATACTACGCGGGCTATTCCCCCGCCTTCATGATGGTGCGGGCGGTCCGCCGATCTCTTGGCTTCCCCCCGCTGCTGGCGAGCGGGCTGATGCTGGCGGGCTTCTTTGAAGGTTATCTCAGACACTGGCCGAGGCCGGCGACCCCTGAGCTAATCAAGTTTGTCCGCCGCCAGCAGATTCGGCGCCTGTTGATGATGGAGTCACTATGGCGATGAGCTTTTCGGCATCTGCTGAATTCGCGCTGACTGATGGAGAAGTTTTGAGCTCCACGCGTAATGATGCATTTTCGTTCTGGAAATTACCGGAGGACTGGCGCAGCGAACTGAAGTCACAGATCGACTCGTCAGAAACGGTAGCGCAGACCTACTTGTTGGAACAATACCTTGACGATTGCGAGCGGCGTCCGCCGAAGTTGATGCGTGCGTACTATCCTTTCAAACGGTTAATTCCGCGTGAGGTGCGCTACTACCTTAATTCGCTGGTGATACGTTCCCGATCGAAACGAAGTTTTCCGCATTGGCCATGCGAAAGTGAACTGATCGACTTCTGGCGGACCTGGCTGTCACGAAGCCTTGAAGCGGTTGGCGTTAAAGACGGTTGGCATATCGGATTCTGGCCGGGCGGCGCGAAGTGCTCCATCGTGCTGACGCATGATGTCGAGAGCCCGATGGGCTTTGATCGGATGAAGCGGATGGCTGACCTTGAGGAAAGCTACGGCTTCCGATCCGCATGGAATCTGCCGCTGGCGCAATATCCGATTGATTGGAAGGTGGTCGAGGAGCTGCGCTCGCGCGGGTTTGAATTCGGCGCGCACGGGCTCTGCCATGACGGACGCCTGTTTCGCAACCGGAAAATTTTCGACGAGCTGGCGCCCACTATCGAGCGCATCGCAGCCGAGCACGATATGCGCGGTTTCCGCGCGCCCTCGACCCTGCGCCGCGCGGAGTGGATAGCGTCAATGGCCTTCGATCACGATTCGAGTTTTTCCGATACTGATCCGTATGAACCCCAGGCGGGCGGCACCTGCAGCATTTTTCCCTTTTTTCTGCAGAACATGATCGAACTGCCCTACACGCTCGCGCAGGACCATACCTTGATCGAAGTTCTTAAGCGCGATCCGCTGCCGGTCTGGGTCACGAAAGCGCATTGGATCGCATCACTGGGCGGCATGGTGCTTGCCCTAACCCACCCCGACTACATCGGCGCTTCGCCTTACTTGGAGAAATACGAAGAACTGCTCAAGCATTTGCAGGCAATCGAAAATAGCTGGCGCGCACTGCCGTCCGAAGTCTCAGCCTGGTGGCGGGCTCGGGCGAAACTGCAGCTCGAGACCGGCGGCAATGAGCCACATATCTTCCGCACCGACGGCAATCGGAGTGCGGCCGCCGCGAAACCAATGCGGTTGAGCGAAGAACCGCTCGCGCGGTGAGGATAAGGCGATGGCTCGAGTTCTAATAGTGGCGTTTAAGAATTTCGCCTATGACTCGCGCACGCAACGCCATGCGGAAGCGCTGGTCGAGCGGGGCGACGAAGTCGACGTGCTCTGTACCTCCGATGGTCAGGTGCGGGCCCGCCCCGGTATCAACCTGATCGGCGTGCGGATGCCGCGGTATCGCGGATCGCACAAAATTAGTTATGTCCGGAGCTATCTGCGCTTTTTCATGATTGCGTCATGGACCACCCTGCGCCGCAGCATCAGGCGCCGTTATGATCTGGTCCTCGTCTCGTCGATGCCCGATGCGCTGGTGCTATGCGCGCTGCCGGCCAGGCTGTTCGGCAGCAAGGTCGTACTCGATATCCGGGACATGATGCCCGAGCTTTATTGCGAGAAGTTCGGCAGCGGCGCGGACGAACTGGGTCCGCGCTTGCTGTTTGCGGAAGAACGTATCAGCGCATGGTTTTCGCATCATGTGCTGGCGGTACATGAGCCTCATCGCAGACGGCTGGAAGAGGCCGGGATTCCGGCACGAAAGATTTCAATCGTGATGAACTCGCCCGATCCGGGCATTTTCGATCTTAATGATGGCAACGGACACTTCCATGCGCACGAGAACGGCCTCGCACGGCCGACTAACGGGCGCGAGCCTTTCATGCTGGTCTACCATGGCACCTTGACCCGGCGCCTGGGATTGGACGTGGCAATTCGAGCGATTGGATTGCTCGCCGATCGCATACCTCAATTATGTCTGATGATACTCGGCGTCGATGACGACGATTGCCTGACCGGACTTAAAAGCCTTGCGGCGGAGCTTAAGCTCAACGACCGCGTTACATTTGCCGGTCCGGTTGCGGTCCGCGATCTGCCCGCCACGCTGTCGCAGGCAACCGTGGGACTGGTTCCTAATCGCGCGACTGAGGCTACTCAGTTCATGCTGCCGGTAAAATTGCTGGAGTACGCGATGATGGGTATCCCGGTGATCGCGGCGCGCCTCGCAACTATCGAATACTACTTCGATGAAACCTCAGTTCGATTCTTCAAGCCGGAGGATACCGAGGATCTCGCCGCCGCGATCAAGGAGCTTTACGAGAACCCCGCGAAGCGCGCTGATCTCGCCCGCCGCGCCGCGATTATCGCGCAGAAGTTGAGCTGGGGCAGGCACAAATACGATTATTATCGTGCGATCGACACTGCGGCTGGTGGAACCGCGCTATGATCGAAGCCTTGTCGCGCCGAGTTGCTCCAATCGCTCCGCCCGCGTCGGATGCGGTTACCGCCTGCGCCGAAATCCCATCGGCGGCCGGCAGCGACGCGCTATGCTCGTACGAGTTGTTTACCCTGCGAGAGGCCGTCGATTACGCGGCCAATGGCACCTGGCGGTTACCTTCATTCCAGCGTGATTTCATCTGGACCGCGCGCGGCGTGGTCGATCTTGCGGAGTCACTCTGGCTGGATTATCCGATTGGACCGCTGCTGCTGTGGGATCGAACCGATCCGAAAGAGCCTGGGGGCGCCGCCCCACGGCTGATACTTGACGGACAACATCGCCTCACGTCGCTATGTTTTTTATTTGGCAAACGGCCATCCTGGTGGTCGGTTGAAAAGGCCGAGCGATGGAACGAGTTAGTGCCAAAATTCGAAGTCTGGTTCGATCTCGGAGCGCAACGCCCGCCATTCTTTAAGAGCGGATCCGACCGCGCGATCAGCCGTGACCCGCAACGATTCATGCGCTTTTCGGACCTGCTTATCCTCGATCCGGGCAGCGGCGGGTTGGAATCGATCGCTTCTCTTCATGGGGCCGACACGGACCTCGGTGCGGTGCGCAGCCGTCTCGATCGGATTCGGACAATTACCGCGATTTCCGATCGAAACCTCATGGCGACGTGTGTGCGTCACCAGAGTCTGGCTGACGCCCTGGAGATTTTCGCCCGGCTCAACAGCCAGGGAATCCGCTTCCGCAGGCTGCTTTTGAGTACCGCTATTAAGGCAACCCGCGCACTGTGGAAATCCTCGCTATGACAGTTCAACTGACGAGGTAGATAGAGTGCGAAATCAAGCTGAAAATCGGCGCGACTCAACCGCCGCTGAAGTGGTGACCGCGGATGCTTCACGTGAACTCGAATGTCCAATCTGTGGCGACGCATCGGTCCATGCCGAACCCGCTCCCAACTGGGGTGAATGGCGCAGATGCGTTACCTGCACACTTGAATTTACCAATCCGCGGCGTTTGCCGGACCGGCCGGAAGTTGTTTTTCAGGGTGCTTACACCGGCAACCGTTTCGAAAGTGGCTTCTATGATTTCCGCAAACTGCTCAACAAGCGCGAGGCGCTGATCGAAACTCCGAACTTATGGTACTGGACCCCAGCCTATCCGCAGGTGCTCGATTGGCTGACAAAACGCTTGCCGCGCGGCGCCACGGTACTCGAACTGGGCTGTGGTCCGGGCTTCTTCCTGCATGCGATGCGCCGCGAGGGTTTCGACGCCGTCGGTCTCGATGTGGCTGAGGTGACAGTTGAGAAAAATCGCAAAGATGGCTTCCGGGTTTGGCACGGCACGCTCGACACCATGCCGCCCGATTGGGTACGCGCCGATGCGATCGTGGTGTTTTTCATCATGCACCATCTTGAGAACCCGCTCGAGCTATTGAAGTCGATCAAAACCCGATGGCCGCATTCGCCGCTGGCGGTAGCGCAATATGGTCCAGGATCGAAAGATCCCGTACGTGGCGCGCCACCCCGCAATCTGACCCGATGGAACTCGGTATCCATGGGTACTGCATTTCGGACTGCCGGCTATAGCCCAAAAGTTTTGGATCTTCCAAGCTCCGGCGGCGAGCGGCGCATCTTTGGGACCATCCGCGAAATTCTCAGACCGACAATGGCGGTCCCATGGCTCTATCGGTTCAACAAGCGCATCGAGCGCCGTCTGCTGCCAAAAATGATGAAGCCGCTTAGTCAGGAGGCGGAGGTGATCCTCACCTTTGGAGAACCGAAGGAAACCGGCAGTTTGCCGAAGTAATGACTATTTCGGTGAATACTCACTACAGGGAGAACGATTGGTTCGCTTCAGGTGAGAGAGGAGTATCAGAATTGAACCGCACTGGAGATTCTTACAGAATCGTCGCGGAGCCCGGTGAGCCGCTGGCGCGCTTGATCGGCCAGTTTGCGCAACTTCGCGGGATGAGTAACCGGCGCTGTTCGTCAGAAACCTCCAGCTGGCCGGAACCGGAACGCCTCATTGCGATGAACGCGCAGGTGTTCGCCGGACTCGGCATTGCAAAAAGAAACGAACTCAAGTCTCAGGTCGAGGCCGGACGTACATTGTACATCCGCGGCTCGAAGCCGGGAGCAACCTGCAAGCTCGATCCGTTTGGGCCGGGTTCCTTCGAGCTTTCGACGACTACCAATGCCAGCAGTTACAGGTTTACGAACGATATTCTGGTGCCCAATGCAATTAGAAATGAAGCCGGCTCGCTGAGCTTGGAGACCCCTGGTGCGCAGCGATATCACCCGATGCTGCGGCCCCTGCTTTATGCTCGATATTCCAACGACGAGCGACCGATTATCATGGCGATGCAGTGCGGGGCGGGCACCATACTTTTCGACCTGACTCCCTGCCCCCCGGCCATCAATGAACCGATATTGCACCGGCTGGCCGATCCTTCCAAGCGAGCAGCTAATATCGGCGCTCTTATAGCGGTCGATACCGCCCGGGGACGCGATAACACGATAGCTTCCGCGTTCGACCTCGTGATGGACGATCGCCCGGCGAACTTTGACTATTTCGGGATCGGCCGGCTGCAAAATTTCCTTGATCACGCGAATAGCTTAAGCCCCGGTGTTCACATCGATTTTGCCTGGACACCCAACCAAACTCACATCAGCCGCCGATATCTTTCTGTCCTGCAAACCTTCAATACCGGTTTTGTCTGGCATGGGTTTCTACGCCATGTCGATCATAATCAGATAGAAGACCTGGACGGAGAAATTGCCGCTGGCCGCGCCCTGGTGAATACTCTGACCAAAAAGTATGGCGTGGTATTTCAAAATGTGATGGTTTTTCCGTATGAGGCGACCAACACAAATATTTTAGCCCGTGCCGGCCGCGAGGGATTTCTGGCCACCATGGAACGAGCCGACTCACGGCCCGACCTCGACGACGCGCTACCAATTCACTTGAGCTATTCGACCGCCGCTCATACCCTTGGCGATGAATACGTTCCAATCATCCGGCGCTACGCACCTGCAATGCTGTCCCGTGGAGTGATGCTTGCGATTGCTACTCTTGGATACCCGCTAATCGCCACCGCTCATCCGCGCGATGCGGCACTGCGCCGCTTCAAGTACTTGAACTCGAATGGTGTGTCCTTTCGTCTATTCGATCATGTGTTTGCATTCGCCGGCGAAAAGAAATTACGGCCCTTATCTCTGGAGCAAATAGCCGTGGAACTGCAGCAGAATAATAACCTCTGGAAGGCGCCGCTAAATAGCAATGAGTCATCAGGAGTGAGCGCTTTTCCGCTATCGGCGTACCTCTGATCTAATTTTTATTTCACTTTGCGTTGATTAAATGGTGCTCAGACACCAAGGAAATTAACAGTTTGTAACGATTCTTTAATTGCGCAGCCATATCCTGGGCTTAGCATTGGCGACATATACTTTAAGCAGAAGAAGGTAGGACACGATGAGCTTGCAAAGCTTGTCTCTAGATAAAAGGAGTACGTCGCTGAATGGCTCGGCAGCGGCCTCGGAGCGGTCCGGATCCGCGCCGGGAACAGCCCATTCGTCCTCGTTGCACAAGCTCCCCGAATTTTTCGCGGTAGGACCACCACGGACCGCGACCACCTGGTTGCACGAAGTATTGACCGGACATGTAAATTTGCCGCGGATCGTAAAGGAGCCGAGATTTTTCGATCTTCGTTACAGCAAAGGTCTGGCGTGGCATCGGCGTCATTTCGAGCCCATCTTCGAAGGCCTGCCGATTGGAGAGATCTCGCCAACCTACTTCTATTCCATTGACGCGATTCGCCGGATAGCTCAATTGACACCGCAGGCGAAGATTCTCATCACCTTGCGCGACCCCGTCAAGCGTCTGTACTCGCTTTACAAAATGAAGGTTGGCGACGGAACGATTCGTATGTCGTTTAAAGATGCGGTCCGGCGGCATCCTGAGATGATCGAGTCCAATCGCTACGAGTTTTACATTAGGAAATGGATCGGAACTTTCGGCGAAAAACAAACTCTGGTCATTATGCAGGAAGAACTGTTGAGAGATGCTGGAGCGTATCTCGACAAGGTGTGCCGCTTCATCGGCATACCCCCTTTCGAAGTTTCAGATGCGGAGGGGCGGCGGCGTTCAAATTCGGCCGATGAGCCATGTTCAGCAACCGTTAAATGGCTGTCTGCAATCGCGGTACGAGCCGCGGATTCGCTGAACACTAATAACTTCGCCCGCACGATGGCGGTGGTGCGCAAGCTGGGAGTTCGCAAACTGTTTCTGCGTGATGAACCGGTGCGGATCCCGCCTTTGGATCCCGAATTTGCCGAGCAGATGCGGCGGGAGATGCGGCCGCAAATCGAGTCCCTTGAAGTCTTGCTTAATACCGACCTCTCAGCGTGGAAGCCGAGAAGCAGTTGAGGTGGCGATTAGCTGAAGAGGTTCGGGTAAAAGCGAAGATTAGTAGATGCGATGGGCTGGGCTGAGACCGGCTGCTCAGATCGCGATCGCCTGTGCTTCGCACAATGCGCGCAGGCGGCCATGGTGGCGAGTCAGCGAATCAAGATCGCCCGATTCGACCACCGATCCTCTTTCGATCACATGGATCAGGCTGGACCAGCGAATGGTCGATAGCCGATGGGCGACCAACAGCACCGTGAGGCCGCCCAGCAGCGGTTCGATCGCGGCCATCACCCGCGCCTCGCTTTCGTGATCCAAATTGTTGGTCGCTTCATCAAGTATCAACAACGATGGCTGCCGCAGTAGGGCGCGCGCCAACGCGATTCGCTGACGCTCGCCCTGTGAGAGCATCGCACCGCGATCCCCGACGATGGTATCGAGACCGTCCGGCAGCGCGGCGATGAATTCTTCAGCCGCGGCCAGCCGCAAGGCTTCGCTCATCTGCCGCTCGCCGGCATCGGGACACGCCCACAGCAGATTGTTGCGCACCGTATCGTGGAACAGAAAACTATCAGAACCCACGTAGCCGATTTCCTCGCGCCAATGGCGCGCGCGCTCGGGACTGAGTTCCAGCCCATCGATAGCAATCGATCCTGAAGCGGGACTCAGCAGACCCATGACGAGATCCGCGATGGTGGATTTTCCGGCGCCCGAAGGACCCACCAGCGCGGTAATAGCGCCCGCGGGGACCACTAACTCCGCGCGGTCGAGAGCAACTACCGCTGCCCCTGGATAGGCAAAGGAAACCTGGTTGAACTTGATCTGCTGCCGCAATTCGAGCCGTTCACCCGCGGTTACAGTTGATTCGGCCGCCGCCACGCATCGCGCTTCCATCTGGGTTGTATTGATGAAAGCTGGCAGCGCAGCCACGCACGTCCGATAGCCCCCGTGAATCGACATGAACCGCGGCATTACGCGAACGAATAACAGCAGCAGGATCAGCAGTTCGGGCGGCGGCACGGCAATTACGCGAACCGAAATGTAAACCACCGCGCCCATCGCGATCGCCGATCCCAGCTCGAACCATCCTGCGGCGAGACACTGCTGACGCATCGCGTTAATATTCGCCTCCGCCGCTCTGGCGCTGAGCCGCGAAAACAGATTCGTCATGCGATTCTGCGCACCGTAAGCCTTCACCGTCTTCAGGTTCTGAAGGTGCTCGATAACCGCGCCGTACAGCTCCTGCACTCGATCCGAAATCTCGACTCCGCTCTGATGCACTCGCTGCGTGCGGCCATACATCAGCAATGCCAACAGAATGCCGCTCGCCAGCACCACCGCGGTCATCTGCGCCGAGAGCATGAACGCAATCCCGACGTAGATCGCCGCCAGAACGACATCCGCCGCCAGCAGCATGAGCATGTAAGTCAGGATGCCGATCCGCTCGATCTCCGCGGTCAGCACGTGCGTCAGGTCCGTGGAACGGCTGCGGCATATGAACATCCAGTTGGCATTGATGATCGCGCGATAAACCCGCCGGCGCAGATGGTCCTGGAATCTCTCCTCGACGGCGGTCGCTGCCAGGTGCTGGAGCTGGTTGAGAAACGCGCGGCCCGCAATCAGCCCAACGAACAATCCCAGCAGCATCAACAGCGTCGGGTTCAGCCCCACAGACTCGAGTGCATGGCGGATAATCGCCGCGTACCGGCCCGCCTCTCCCCGCCCGGTCAGGTTAAGCCCGGCGATTTGCAGGGTTGGCAGCAAGAGCATCACACCAACGCCCTCGGTCATTGAAGCCACGATCGTTATCGCGACGGTCAGCGCGATCTTCCAGCGTGAGACGCCAAGCAGCGCCGCAAGATAGGCGCGCAGTTCGCCGATCATTAAGCCGGTCCTTGCGCAGCTCTGGCCGCCGGTCCGGCGCGGCGCAGTCCGGCCGCGGAGGCGAGGCGCGGCGCTTGCTCGATCGCAAGCCGCAGGGGACGAAGCAGGTAATAGAGCGGAAACAGCGGGCGGCGCAACCGGAGAAACTGCCAGTCGTCGTAGGTTGGCGCGAACATGCGATCGATCACATACCGCAAATGCGCGCGATTACTCTCGATTGTTCGTAGCGGCACCATCCAATCATTAAAAAAAGGCTGTCTCGCCTCACTACTACCCACGAATAGAGCGCTGATTAGGCGTGGAACCATCGCGGATACCGCGCGATCGCCCTTGGCCGCATCCAGAACAAAGCCGGGCACCTGAGCACCCAGCAATTCATGCGCGAGGGCGACCGCCAGCAGAAGCATACGGCGGGCACCCACGGCGGTGGCCTCGTCCAGCAACACCGGCCAATCGATTCCGGTGCGGATCGCGGCCGCGATATCCGCGACCGAACCAAGCGACGGCCATCCGTGTTTGGTTCCATGCACACACAGCATAAGCAGTTGATCGTGCGGCGAAAGGATTGGCGCCTCGCCGTCTTCACATACGAAGCGCACCCTGCGGTGTCGCATCGCATCGGCCTCGGGAAGGAAGGGGAAGTAGCGCGGCATCATTTCCCAGTGAACGTCCAGGGCCGTAGCGCTGCCGGATTTAACGAATAGGATCTCTGCGGCCTGAAAGAATTCGTCGCCGACAACCTCGATCGCGGCGCGTTCGGGAACGAATCCGTGCCCGGCCAGCAGCTTCACCACGACAGGCATGCGCGATCGTTCGACCAATATATCCAGGTCGGAAAACTGGCGCATCGCAACTCCGCCATACGCGCTGGCGGCGAGTACCGGGCCTTTGAACGCGATTAACGGAATCCCCTGATCCTCCAAAAGCCCCGTTATCCGAAACAGTTCCTTCCACAGAGTTTTGTTGCGCAAAGCGTTGCCGTGATAATGGAAACGGAGCTCCCGCTTGAATGGCTCGGGAATCGGGCGTTGCGGATTAGATTCGAGATAGCGCCAGACCAGCGGCATCACGCCTTCGTGCAGTGCGAGATTGATCACTCGCCGCCAGTCGAGAGCTTCAACCGCTAAGTCGGGCGCCAGGGACGGTTCGCCGTCCAGATACGCCCGGCAGCACGCAAGGATAAATCCGGCTTCGTTGCTTGAAATTTTTTGCTCCCCCAGCGGCGGATGGCATATCCGAAGTAAAAAATCAGAGAGTCGCGAGATCGTTCAACACCGCGCTCTGAACCGCGGGCAGCGCGGCAAAGTCATCCGGCATCCGCAGCCGCCGAATCGGCACCTTGAGCGCCATCCGTTCGAAAAACCTGAATTCGCGTGAGAGTATTTCGCGGTTGACCAGGTCCAACCTGAAAGAGGCGTTCAGCAATTCGACCAGACCGTCGCGAGCCGACAAATGCTCGATCAAAGGAGCGCCACAGGCGCCGTGGTCTGCTTTCGTTTCGCGCACCACGCGGTAGATAATCGCGAGCGGTTGCGGATCGCTGGGAAAGCAGGCGGCGGATTCGCTATCGAACGCACGATATTTCCACGAATAGTCGGAAACCCATTTCGCGCCATCGAGATCGGCGCTGATTGGATTTCCGGCCAGCGAGTCGAACGAGTCGCTCCATAGCCGCAGACCCGGATAAGCTGGCGCGCCGAAGATATGATCGCCGGTATCCTCCACAGCCAGGCAGTCATCGCCGAAAGTGGGATAACCGGAGAGCAGGAATTTTGCCGCCAGCGTCGATTTGCCAGTGCCGCTCGGTCCGGTGAAGGCGCACAGACCAGATGGCGTCATAACGGCGGTGGCATGGATCGCCTGTCGGCCTCGCAGGCTCAAAACCGTCGGCAAAACCTGATCAATCAGCAGATGGCGCAGCGTCTCGGGCGCGACTTCGGCACCATCGGCAAGATACTCAACCCGATCACCGGCTGGCGATATCAGGAAATCCGCTAACTCAGGGAAGCGGATGAAGTAGCCCAGTTCGGTTCTGGCCCACAGCACACACGCAGTCCCATCGCCATGATCGTAGAGCATGGACCATTTGACTGAGTGAGCAGCCGAGTTCCCTGGAGGACAAAGAATTACCCTAACATCGGCAACTGTTGGACCGATTGGCTCAACTCGCTGCCCCGGTCCGATCTCGGGCAATGAACAGTCACATCCGAGGGTAATGCCGTAAAGTCTATATAAAAACACAGTTAGCGCAGGAACTACAGACCGCGCGACCATGAGACAAGCATCGCAGTGCTACCAGATGGTAGCACTGACCATTTCGAAGTATCTTTGAAATTACACGATCATCATTTTTGCCGATTTGCCATCCGCAAACGTGCCAGTCTTCGTGGCGGTCAATTTCGATACCGTTCCGTATTTAACCAACTTCGGCTTAACGTAAGATTTCTTTGGCATGTGTTTACCCCTCCCTCACTAATTGGACACGTATATATACCAAAGCGCTATAGTTGAATCAAACGGAAAAGAAATTAATCAATGACAGAATTAAACGTCAAAGTTATCTTATGCTTCGCGTAGCGAAACTAAGAGTCGAACCCGGCGGCTGCCTTCAATCGCCATAATGCCGTACGACTTCCACCACCAGCTTGAGTGCTTCGTCGCTACTCGCAAACTGCTCTCGACGCTGGGCGTACACCGCGCCCGCGATTTCCGCGATCGTGCTCTTGCCATCGATTAATTCCAGCGCCAGCATCGCAGCCCGGTTGTGCGGTGAACGTTTGGGGATCGCGTCCGGACGCGACTGGTTCCTTTCTTCTCGCGAAACCAGCTCGCCGGCGAAGGTCGAATGATTGAAACGGGCGCGCATCGAGCCTTCCGAGTCGCTGATCGCCACTCGCCAGGCCAGCACCTTGGATGCGAGAAGTATCCGCATGGATATCGAAATCTGGTCACCTTCCGAAACCGGGACCGCTCTGTCGATAGGAAAATAGATCGGACAGCGGTTCACGCGCTCCGTTAAAAGTGGAGAGTTGGTCATGTGCTGATTCGCCGAAAGGCGCGCCACGAACCATCCACCGAGGCCGTGGAACATCCCCGGACGACTCACGCGTAACTCAGCGCTTACCGGGGTTGACTCCGGGATAATCTCACTTAAATCGAATTCCGCAATGTGTTGCGGGTCGGTCAGCAGATGATTGGCTTTGAAATCGACAAAATGCATGTCATTGGCGGCAGCTTGATGCGCCGCGCTCAGATTCAATCCCGCTGGATTTCTGGACCAGAAATCGACCCTTTCCCAACCTTCGGGATACTCCAGTCCGGCGATGTAGGACTCGATGCGGCCCGGAATGGTTCTCGCGCCGGGCTTGAGCAGCCGACGCCGGGCGTCGTTGAAATACTCGATCATCCCCGCCTCGAAGCCGAAGCCGCCAGCCTGATCGGCGATTGCCACGTCGCCAGGTTCAGGAAGCTCGACGCTAGTTGACATGCCCGGCACAAAGACGATTTTTTCTGAACATCCATTGGCGGCCGCCAGCTTGCGGGCCAGTTCGATTATTCCGCCGCGCTCGATCGCATAGACGCGGCGCGCGCCCGCCATGCACGCCAGGATCCCGAACACTGCCGTGCCGGAGCCGATATCGAGCACCACGTCGCCGGGTTTGACCACCTCGCGAATCGCGCGCATGAAAGGTCCCTGACGCGGCTCATCCTCTATATATCCCCGATGCTCATGCAATGTTTCCGAGGTTTGAAACCAAGCCATGATGATTCAGGCCTCCAGAGGTTGATTCGCAAGCGGTTGCGCGCCGAAGCATCCTGGTGCCGGGATTCTTCGGCGGCGCCTCGGAATGACAAGCCGTTTCCTCATTCTGGAAAACGACAAACCCATGAAAGCGTATTCCTTCATGCGCATAATTCCTGGCTCGCGAAGCGGTCGCGCTCGCTTCCAAGAATTACGACCTTGAACCAAATCTCGACCGCCGCAATAAAGGCGAGCGGCCAGATATGTTCAAGAAATGCGCGTTCGCCGCGCCGATGGAAATCGAGGGCCTCACGGAACATACGAGCAGGCTCTCTCGGCCTGACCCATCCCGCGCGGCAAATCTCCATGGACTCGAAGAAGTCGCCGCCGTAGCGGGCGAAGGTCTTGATGAACACGTGAGAAAACTCGCCCTTGTCGAGACGATTGCGAACCGATTCCGGCAGGATCCCGAGCATCGCGTTGCGCAGCACTTCCTTGGGCCGCCGATCGCCGAAGCGTTGCTCCTCGGGGAGACGCGCGGCGAACTCTATCACTCGGCGATCGTGAAATGGATAACGCGGCTCGATAGCAACCGAAGATGCCATCCGCTCCTCCATTTCAAAGGTGTGCAACATCCAGGCATCGGCAAAGCCACTATGGAAGTCGGCATCGCTTAGCGACAGGCCCGGGTAACGCTGCCGGTGCTTCTCGATGCGCTCCGACAGCCCACTGCGCTTCAAGAAGCCGGGATCGAGCAAGGTGGCGGCAGGGTTGTCGCCCCGCATCCGATGTATCGCGCGCCGGAAACCTCGCGGCAGCAGTGGAACGATCGCTCGCCGTAATTCATCTGTCAGTGACGGGCCAGGTGAGTAGCGTGCATCGTACCTCCAGCGCCGGATAAAGCTTCGCAGATGCATTCCTCGCAAGGCATCCGCGAGGTAACGCGAGCTGCCCGACAACCACTCGTCGCCGCCGCTGCCACCCAGATGCGCCCGTATTCCCAGCGCTGCCGCCTCGCACATCAGCCCTCGCGCCATCGCGCCGTTAGGGTAGCTCGGCAAGTGGAAGTGCTGGCGCACTTCGGCCGTGCAGTCAGGCAGCGCCGCCAGCGTTGGCTCGGCCACATGCAGCGGCAGGCCCCATTTGCCCACCACCTCTTTGACGTAGCGCCGCTCGTCGCTTTCCGGATCGGGAAAGTTCAGGTAGAAGGCTTCGATTCGATCGACGCCGTTGACCGGGCCATCGTTGAGCAGCTTGCGCGCCAGCGACGCGATCGAAGACGAATCGATACCGCCGCTCAAATCAGTTCCGATTATGCCGTTCGCCCGCATCCGCGCGGTGAGGGCCTTCGTGAACACCTCCAAAAAACCATCGGCATATTCGCGATCGTCGCGAAACTTCAGCTTGTTCGATGGATCGATATCGAAGTATTGCCAGATGCGCAGGTTGTCCCGGCCGACTGTCATGCAATGCGCGGGCGGCAGCGCCATCACGCCGCGCAACGGGGTCTCGTCGC
>JADEYI010000344.1_pt1 | contig 71078 bp, 64 predicted proteins | sample 8542331 | NCBI WGS metagenome assembly JADEYI01 (sample SAMN16510988, study PRJNA670497) | mine drainage metagenome | isolation source: biofilm near Copperflume 1 | place: Germany: Marsberg coppermine Kilianstollen | collected 2018-02 | reverse complement strand
CAGCAGATCGGTGCGGCGTGCCTCCACAAACATGGCACGGGCATCCAATCCTTTGAGCGCCGCCTTTTTGCCCCCGCAAAGACGCTGTGGCACGGCACCCGCGAGCCAGGCGCCGGCGCTGTTGGCGCCTTCCGAAATGTACCCCAGCTGCGCGCCGCTTGCCTCGGCCAGCGCGGCCGCCAGTGCGCGCAGATCCGCGTACTGCGGGTGCTGCAAAGCTAGATGCCCCAGCAGAATCGCCTTGCGTTCGCCTTTAAGGAGTTGCTCCGCCATCCGCAGTTGCTGCGTGCTCGGCTCCTGGTCTTTCAGCAGATCCTTGAGGTGCGTGGGCGCTGTTTTCCTTCCCAACGCTGCTTTCAGCACCGCTGCCAGCGCTGCCGTCATATCCAATGAAGCGACATTGATTTCGGTGGCCACCGGATACAGAGATTCGTAATGCCGTGGATTAAGGAACATCACGGCGCCACCCTGGAGTGCCGACTTGCGCAGGCGATGAGCCAACAGCGGTACTTCCTTGCGCAGGTTAGAACCGATCACAAAGACTGAGTTGAGTCTTTCCAAATCTTCGAGCGACTGTCCAAGCCACGGATATACCGGTTCGAACTCATCATCGCGGAAATCCGCCTGGCGCAGGCGGGTGTCAATGCTGTGAATACCCAGCCCGCGCGCAAGTTTTTGCAGCAAATACAGCTCTTCGGTGGTGGAATTGGGCGAAGCCAGCACCCCGGCATCACCGTGCACACTGCGCAAGGCGTTAACGGCGACCGCCAATGCGCTTTCCCAGTCCGTTTCACGCCAACGGCCGTCCTGCCTCAGCATCGGATGTTCGAGGCGATCGCTGCTGGCAATACCGGTGTAACTGAAACGATCGCGGTCGGAAATCCAGGTTTCATTCACTGCCTCATTGGATCTCGGTACTACCCGCATGACTTTGCCGCGCAAAACATGGCCGTAAAGATTTGAACCGACGCAATCATGCGGCGAGACGCCAGCGGTCTGGGTCATCTCCCAACCGCGGCCATGCATCTTGAAGGGTTTCGAATTCAACGCGCCCACCGGGCACAGGTCAATGACATTGCCGGATAATTCATGGTCCACACTGCGGCCGATGTAAGTGCCGATGCGCGAGTGCTCGCCGCGCCCGGTATCGCCCAGCTCCTGGATGCCGGCAATCTCCTGGCCAAAACGCACGCAGCGTGTGCAGTAAATGCAGCGTGTCATGCAGGTGGAGATCAACGGGCCGATGTTCTCGTCCTGGATAACGCGCTTGCTTTCCGAGAAGCGCGCAATATCACGGCCATAGCCCATGGCCAGATCCTGCAATTCGCATTCTCCACCCTGATCACAGATGGGGCAATCGAGTGGATGGTTGATGAGCAGAAATTCCATGCTGGCCCGCTGCGCGGCAATGGCTTTCGGGGAGCGTGTGAACACCTTCATGCCTTCGGTCACCGGCGTGGCGCAGGCAGGCAGTGGTTTGGGAGTTTTTTCCGCCTCGATAAGGCACATGCGGCAGTTGGCTGCCACCGATAGTTTTTCGTGATAGCAGAAGCGCGGTATATATACGCCTTCGCGATCGGCGGCTTGCATGATCATCTCGCCCTTGCGGGCTTTGATGGGCAAGCCGTCGATCTGGATATTCACCGGTGGTTCTGCCATGTGGGTATCGGCCATGCCTGATCAGGCTGCCTGCTGGCGGGCTCCTGAGCCCACCAGGCAGCAGCCATGATCAATGTGGTATTGGAATTCACTGCGAAAATGCTTGATAAAGCTCTGCACCGGCCAGGCTGCGGCATCACCGAAGGCACAGATGGTGTGGCCCTCAATATTCCTCGAGACGCCCAGCACCATGTCCAGGTCCTCCTGCCGGCCCTGACCGTGCTCGATACGGGAGATCACGCGATACATCCAACCGGTACCTTCGCGGCACGGCGTGCACTGGCCGCAGGATTCCGAATAAAAGAAGCGTGCGGCGCGCTCCAGCACCCTCACCATGCAGGTGGTCTCATCCATCACCACCACCGCACCCGAACCCAGCATGGAGCCGGCGTTGCGCAGCGAATCGAAATCCATATCACAATTCAGCATGACGTCGGCGGGCAGCACCGGCGCCGATACGCCGCCGGGAATGACCGCCTTGAGCTTGCGGCCCTGCCACACGCCGCCGGCCATCGCCAGGAGCTCCTTGAACGGTATGCCCAGCGGGACTTCAAAATTACCGGGCCTGGCCACATGGCCGGTGACGGAGAATATCTTGGTGCCGCCATTGTTGGGTTTGCCGAAGGCCGCGAACCATTTGGCGCCTTTCCACATGATGCTCGGCACCGAGGCGAAAGTCTCGGTATTGTTGACCGTGGTGGGACGGCCGAACGCGCCATAATTGGCCGGGAACGGCGGCTTGAATCGCGGCCAACCTTTCTTGCCTTCCAGTGAATCCAGCAGCGCGGTTTCTTCGCCGCAAATGTAAGCGCCGGCGCCCAGATGGGTATGGATATCGATATCCAAACCTGAGCCCAGGATGTTCTCGCCGAGCAGCCCGGCTTTATAAGCCTCCTTGAGCGCCAGTTCGAAGTGCTCATAAGGTTCATCCATGAACTCACCACGGATATAGTTGTAACCCACTTTGCAGCGCATGGCATAGCAAGCGATGGCCATGCCTTCCACCAGCGCATGCGGATTGAAGCGCAGGATATCCCGATCCTTGCAGGTGCCTGGCTCGGATTCGTCGGAGTTGCATACGACATAGGATGGGGCAGTTGGATTTTTGGGCATAAAGCCCCATTTAACGCCGGTGGGAAACCCTGCGCCGCCGCGGCCGCGCAATCCCGAGGCCTTTACTTCCTCAATGACATGGTCAGGGGGAATCTTGTCCTTGAGAATTTTCTTCCAGGCTTTGTAGCCATCCACCTGGAGATAATTATCCATGGTCCACGGTTTATCGAATTGAAACGTCCGGTGACAGACCTGATCCAGCAGCACGCTCACTTCAAGCCCTCCAGGATCCGCTCGATCTTTTCCGGCGTCAGATTTTCATAATATTTATGGTCCACCATCATCATGGGACCGCCGGCGCAGGCCGCCAGGCACTCTTCTTCGCGCTTTAGATAGCAGCGGCCATCGGGCGTGCTTTCGCCGATCTTGATACCCAGCTTTTTCTCGATATGCGCCACGATGTCGTCCGCGCCCCGCAGCATGCAGGAAATGTTGGTGCATACCGAGATGCTGTGACGGCCTACCGGCTTGGTCTCGAACATGGAATAGAAGGTGGCCACTTCATAGACCTTGATGGGCTCCAGCCTCAGATAATCGGCCACGGCATCCATCAGTTCAACGGTGAGATAGCCTTGGTTCTCATGCTGAACCTCGCGCAGAGCGTCGAAAACCGCCGAGCGCTGCCGACCCTCGGGGTATCGCTTGATTGCTGCGTCAATAACCTGACGGACATGTTTTGACAGCACCTGGGCTTGGGGGGCGGCCATCAGCGGTCCACCTCGCCGAACACAATATCCTGGCTGCCGATAATGGCCACCAAGTCCGCCAACATGTGGCCGCGCACCATTTCATCCAAAGCGGAAAGATGCGCGAAACCGGCGGCGCGGATCTTCACCCGGAACGGCTTGTTGGCGCCGTCGGAAATCATGTATACGCCGAACTCGCCCTTGGGATGCTCGATGGCCGCATACACCTCCCCTGCAGGCACGCAGTAACCCTCGGTCATGTATTTGAAATGGTGTATCAGGGATTCCATGTCGGATTTCATCTGCTCGCGGAGCGGCGGGGTGATCTTGTGATCGTCCAACCACACCGGGCCGGGATTCTTGCGCAGCCAAGCGATGCATTGCTTCACTATATTCGTGGACTGCCGCATCTCTTCGATACGTACCAGATAACGGTCATAGCAGTCGCCATTCACGCCCACGGGAATATCGAATTCCACCTCGTCATAAACCGCGTATGGCTGCTTCTTGCGTAAATCCCATTCAACACCGGAGCCACGCAGCATCGGCCCTGAGAAACCAAGTTGCAAAGCGCGCTCTCGCGAGACTACGCCGATGCCCACGGTGCGCTGTTTCCAGATGCGATTGTCCGTGAGCAGCACCTCATACTCGTCAATGCACTTGGGGAAACGCCCGGTAAAGTCCTCGATGAAGTCCAACAATGTGCCTTGGCGCGCCTTGTTCATCCGCCGCATGTCGCTCTTGCTGCGAAAGCGCGAGGCTTTGTAGTCAGGCATGTGTTGCGGCAGGTCGCGATAGACGCCGCCCGGGCGGTAGTAGGTAGCATGCATGCGCGCGCCGGATACCGCCTCGTACATGTCCATGATGTCCTCACGCTCGCGGAAGCAATACAGAAACACCGTCATGGCGCCGATATCGAGCCCGTGGGCGCCCAGCCACAGCAAGTGGTTGGTAATGCGCGTCAGCTCGTCGTACATCACACGGATGTACTGGGCGCGGATCGGCGGCGTTATTCCCAGCAGCTTTTCGATCGCCATTACGTAGGCATGTTCGTTACACATCATGGACACGTAATCCAGGCGGTCCATATAGCCGATGCTCTGGTTGTAGGGCTTGCTTTCGGCGAGTTTTTCGGTGGCCCGGTGCAACAGACCGATGTGCGGATCCGCTTTAGTAATCACCTCACCGTCCATTTCCAGGATCAGGCGCAGCACACCATGCGCCGCCGGGTGCTGCGGCCCGAAATTCATGGTGAAGTTCTGGAGTTCAGGCATTCTTGGAGGCCTCCTTGAAGGCTTCCTGGTAACGTGGATCTTCGCGTATGACGCGCGGTACCAAAACCCGCGGTTCGATGCTCACCGGCTCGTATATCACGCGCTGCTTCTCCGGGTCGTAGCGCACTTCCACGTTGCCGGACAGGGGGAAATCCTTACGAAAAGGATTACCTATAAAGCCGTAGTCAGTGAGGATACGCCGCAGATCCGGATGGCCGCTGAAGAGGATGCCGTACAGGTCGAAGGCTTCGCGCTCAAACCAATTGGCCGAAGCCCATATCGCTGTCACCGAATCTAGCATCGGTGGTTCGTCCGCGCAGAATACCCGCAATCGCAAGCGCTGGTTATGACAGATGGACAGCAAATGATAGACCACAGCGAAACGACGTTGCGCATGCTCGTCAGCCTGCGGTGAATGCCGGTCTACACCGCGACTAAAACCCGTGACGGTGGCGCTCCGGGTGCGCCATTCATTTTCACCGTAGCCGAGGTAATCCACACCGCATACGTCCATGAGTTGTTCAAACCGGAAGGGCTCCTCATCCCGCAGTGCATGACAGACGTCCTGTAATTTCGTCGCAGTCAGTTCATATGTCAGTTGCTCCACCGTGGACGGCACACGCTTCACGGCATCGCCGAAACGCGACTCCACGGATCCGGCGAGTTTGTCGGCAGCTAAATTCATTCGGTTACTCAACTAACGGGCTATGGTGTTGGTGCGTTTAATTTTTTTTTGTAACTGGATGATGCCATACAACAGTTGCTCGGCGCTGGGCGGGCAGCCGGGCACGTACACATCCACCGGCACGATACGGTCGCAGCCGCGTACCACGGAATAGGAATAATGATAATAGCCACCGCCGTTGGCGCAGGAGCCCATGGAAATCACCCAGCGGGGCTCGGCCATCTGGTCGTAAACCTTGCGCAGTGCCGGCGCCATTTTATTGACCAGGGTGCCGGCCACAATCATCACGTCGGATTGCCGGGGGCTGGGACGGAAAATCACACCGAAGCGGTCCAGATCGTAGCGCGCGGCGCCGGCGTGCATCATCTCCACGGCACAGCAGGCCAAACCAAAGGTCATGGGCCACAGGGAACCCGTGCGCGCCCAGTTCACCAGCGTATCCACGCCGGTGGTCACGAAGCCTTTTTGCTGCACGCCTTCTATTCCCATTCCAGGGCTCCTTTCTTCCACTCATAGATGAAGCCCACCACCAGGATGGCGAGAAAAATCATCATTGCGAAGAAACCGAATAGACCGAGAGCGTGCAGTGACACCGCCCAGGGAAACAGAAAGGCAATTTCGAGATCAAAAATGATGAACAGAATCGCAACCAGGTAATAGCGCACATCGAACTTTATACGGCTATCCTCAAAGGGTTCGAAACCGCATTCATAGGGCGATTGCTTTTCGCTGTCCGACCGGCGGTTGCCGAGCAGGGTACTGGCGATGAATCCAGCCCCGACCAGCACGCCTCCAAACAGGCCACCGCAGATCAGGAACAGAAGTATGGGAACGTAATTCTGGAGCATGATCTCCTTCCAAAGACGCTAGGCGCTGCTATCACCCCTTGAGCGCTCTGGGCGCAGCGCTGGACGGGGATAACGCTGGTGCCGACGGGGAGACTCGAACTCCCACGGTTTTACCCACTACCACCTCAAAGTAGCGTGTCTACCAATTCCACCACGTCGGCATTTCGACTTACAGGATACCGGCGCGTTTGCCAGCCGTCCGCGAAGCCGTTCAATTTTAACGTATTGCACTGATAAAAAGCGATGCTGGGCGCTGCCGAGGCCGTTTCCGTTTGCTTTTAATCAATGGCCGGGAGGTTGGACGGGAGCAGGATTGCCGGTGGGTTTAGGGTTGGACACTGCCGGGGACGTCTTAACAGCAACGGGGATTTGCGGTGCGACGGACTGTGTATTGGCCGCTTGCTGTTGTGCGGCGCGTTCCACGATGCTCTGCGGCGTAGCAGTAACGTGGTGGGATAAGTAGGCCATCGCCAGTGCCAGAATGAAAAACAGCGTGGCCAGTATCGCCGTGGCATGGCTCAGGAAATTCGCCGAGCCGCCGGCGCCGAATACCGTGCCGGAGGCGCCGCTACCGAAGGCGGCTCCTGCATCCGCGCCCTTACCCTGCTGCAGCAGTATGAATATAACCAGCGCTACGGCCACGAATACCAGGATGATCTCAAGAATTGTGTACAACATGGAAACGCTCAAAAAATGATCTATTTGGGATCAGATCGCCGCTTTGCAAATGGCGATAAATTCATATGCCTCCAGAGAGGCGCCACCCACCAAGCCGCCGTTAATATCCGGCATCTGGAACAGTTCGGCGGCATTGGAAGCCTTCACGCTACCGCCGTAAAGCAGGCGGATAGCGCCGCCTATTCTAGCATTCCCGGCGCTGATACAGGCACGAACAAGCGCATGCACTTCTTGCGCCTGCGCAGAAGTGGCGGTTTTGCCGGTGCCAATGGCCCAGACTGGTTCGTAGGCCACGACCGCCTGATCAAAAGCATCAATGCCGGCCGCATCCAGTACCGCCATAAGCTGCCGCATGATGACCGCATGGGTTTCGCCGCGCTGGCGCTGGGTCAGGGTTTCACCCACGCACAGGATAGGCGTGAGCCCCGCCCTCTGCGCTGCCATAAATTTACGTGCTACCAGGGCGTCATTTTCCGCGTACAGATTACGCCGCTCCGAATGTCCTACGATCACGTACCGGCAGCCGGCATCCCGCAGCATGGAGCCGGACACTTCGCCCGTATACGGGCCATTATCCTCAGCGCACAGATTCTGTGCACCCAAGATCAGCGTACCGCCATTGAGCAGCCTGGCCATATCGGCGAGATAAACAAATGGCGGGCAAATCGCTATCTCGGCCGTGGCTGGCAACTCAGGGCCGCGCAGTATCTCATTCACGAGTTGCGTCGCGCTTTCCCGGGTACCATTCATCTTCCAGTTGCCAACTACCAGAAACGGGCGCATTACTGTCCCCCGACATCCATCGAAAGGCGCGCAAGCTTAATGGCGCAAAACCTGAAAATCAATGCAGCGCCGCAGTCCGTACGGCTTCAGCAATGGTTTCCGCATATTGACGCGTCAGATCGGCATCTTCGCTCTCCACCATGACGCGCACCAGCGGTTCGGTGCCCGAGAGGCGCAGCAGCACACGCCCCCGACCGTCCAGCCTCTGTTCAACTGTTTTCACAGCAGCACGAATTGCCGGGGTTTCCAAATCCACCCGCTCCCGGGTCTCCACATTCACCAGTACCTGGGGGAATTTGCGCATCCCGGCTTTCACGTCGGCCAGATCGCGGCCAGCAACGTTCAACGCCTCCAACACCTGCAATGCTGAAATGATACCGTCACCGGTCGTGGTGCGGTCCAGGCAGATGATATGTCCCGAATTCTCTCCACCCAGCACGCCGTGGCTTTCTTCCAGCATGGCCAATACGTAACGGTCGCCTACCTGAGCGCGGCGGAACTCTATTGCGTGTGCGCCCAAGGCCTGCTCCAAGCCGAGATTGCTCATCTGCGTGCCCACCACGGGGCCATACAAGGCGTGTCGCAACTTGCGCGCCATGGCGATGATGAATAACAGCTCATCGCCATCCACCAGTTCGCCGCGGCGATCCACCATCAAAACCCTATCACCATCGCCATCGAAGGCGATGCCAAGCTGCGCGCCCAATTCCAGGACCTTCTGCTGCAAGCGCTGCGGATGTGTGGAGCCGCTATCCTGATTGATGTTCAGGCCATCCGGATGCACGCCGAGACTCGTCAGTTGCGCGCCCAGCGCACTGAATACGGCCGGTGCGATGCGATAGGTGGCGCCATTGGCACAGTCCAGAACCAGTTTGAGACCATCAAGCTTCAGTCCCGGCGCCACGCTGGCTTGGCAGAATGCAATATAGCGCTCTGCGGCATCGGCCATACGGTGCGCATTGCCCAGCGAACCCGAATCCACTGTCACAAAAGGTTTTGCAATCGCCTCCTCTATGCGCAGTTCAGTTTCATCCGGCAACTTGCGGCCTTCGGCGGAAAAGAATTTGATGCCGTTATCATGATAGGGATTGTGTGATGCGCTGATAACCACGCCAGCTTGTGCATGTGTCACGCGTGTGAGATAGGCGATAGCAGGCGTGGGCATGGGACCCAGCAATTGCACATTCACGCCCGCAGCCGAAAAACCAGCCTCCAGGGCGGATTCAAACATATAGCCGGAAATGCGCGTGTCCTTGCCGATAAGCACCGTACCGCCGCCCTGGGGCGCGAGCACACGGCCCGCGGCCCAGCCGAGACGCAGTACGAAATCGGCGCTCATTTGCGGGCTGCCTACCGGGCCGCGAATGCCGTCAGTGCCGAAAAACTTGCGTGTCATTCTTTATTCCAGCCGCGTTTGGCAGAATTCTAGCAGCCGATGCCGTGTACAGCGGCGGCAATCTTGAGGGCCTCCACTGTGGACTGTACATCATGACTGCGGATGATACTGGCACCCTGCAATACAGCTATCACTGCCGCAGCCACACTGCCCTGCAATCGTTTGCCTACCGACGCATCACCCAGCAACGCGCCAATCATGGATTTGCGTGACAAGCCCACTAGAAGCGGTTGACCCAATGCAGTGAATTCATCCAGGTGACGCAGCAAACTAAGATTATGAGCGAGCGTCTTGCCAAAACCGAATCCTGGGTCAATCAATATCCGCTTGCGCGGTATGCCGGCTGATTCACAAACCTGGCTGCGCTCCTCAAGAAACTGTTTAACTTCAGCCACTACATCTTCATAGTGTGGGTGTTGCTGCATGCTGCGAGGTTCGCCTTGCATGTGCACGATACACACCGGAATGGCACAGGCGCGTGCCGTCTCCAGTGCGCCCGGTAAGCGCAGCGCATAGACGTCGTTGATCATGACGGCACCGGCCTTGACCGCCGCACCCATTACTTCCGGCTTGCTGGTATCAATCGAAACCAGCGCTGCTTGTTCAGACACCAGACGTTCGATGAGCGGAATGACCCGGTCCAGCTCCTGCTGCACGCTCACCGCGATGGATCCGGGGCGGGTGGATTCTCCTCCTATATCTATGATGGCCGCACCTTCCTCGAGCATCTTGAGTGCTTGCCGCAAAGCCGCATCAATATCTGTATAGGCGCCGCCGTCGGAGAATGAATCCGGTGTTCGATTCAGCACACCCATGACCTTGGGTTGCGTCAGGTCCAGCGTATGTTTACCCAATTGTAGTTGCACTCCAGCCCCCACGTTTGCATAAACCTACCAATAAAAAAGCCGGCGTACGCCGGCTTGATTACAGCACGTTTCGTTAGTGCTGGCTCGCAGGCCCGCCGATTTTGGTGTCAGTCTTGGGCGTAGAGGCTGCACCGAGCGCGGCTTTCGGCTCGCCATCCTGGTCATTATCATCCCAGCCCTTGGGCGTGCCGGGCTGCTTGCCGTTCATGATGGCGTCTATCTGGTCGGCATCGATGGTTTCATACTTCATGAGAGCATCGGCCATGATGTGCAGCTTTTGCAGGTTTTCCTGCAGCAGCTGCCTGGCACGCTGGTAGTTGCGATCAATCAGGGTACGCACTTCCATATCAATGGTATTCTGGGTATCACTGGAGATGTTCTTGTGACGTGTGACGGAATGACCGAGAAACACCTCGCCCTCTTCCTCTTCATAACTGAGCGGTCCGAGTTTTTCCGATAAGCCCCACTTAGTGACCATGTTGCGTGCAATCTGGGTGGCGCGTTCAATGTCATTCGCAGCACCAGTAGTGACGCACTCCTCACCAAAAATCAATTCTTCAGCCACGCGTCCGCCGAACAGGCTCGATAATTGGCTTTCCAGGCGGCGCTTGCTGTAACTGTAGCGATCGTCTTCAGGCAGGAACATGGTCACGCCCAAGGCACGGCCGCGCGGAATGATGCTGACTTTATATACGGGGTCATGGTCGGGGACCAACCGGCCGACGATGGCGTGCCCGGATTCATGAAACGCCGTCAGCCGTTTCTCTTCCTCGCTCATGACCATGGAACGGCGCTCTGCGCCCATCATGATCTTGTCCTTGGCCTTCTCAAACTCATCCATGCTGACGCTGCGCTTGTTGACGCGCGCCGCGAACAGCGCGGCCTCATTTACCAGGTTGGCGAGATCGGCGCCGGAGAATCCCGGCGTACCGCGGGCGATGATGGCGGGCTTCACGTCATCCGCAATCGGTACCTTGCGCATGTGCACTTTCAGTATCTGCTCGCGGCCGCGCACGTCCGGCAACGGCACCACCACCTGGCGGTCGAAGCGTCCTGGGCGTAGCAGGGCTGGATCCAGAACGTCCGGACGATTGGTGGCGGCGATGACGATCACGCCCTCGCTGCCTTCGAAACCATCCATCTCCACCAGCAATTGATTGAGCGTCTGTTCACGTTCGTCATGGCCGCCGCCCAAGCCGGCGCCGCGATGCCGACCGACGGCGTCGATCTCATCGATGAATATGATGCACGGCGCATGTTTCTTGGCCTGTTCGAACATGTCGCGCACTCGCGAGGCGCCGACGCCCACGAACATTTCCACGAAGTCCGAACCGGAAATACTGAAGAACGGCACTTTGGCTTCGCCAGCAATCGCCTTGGCCAATAACGTCTTGCCGGTACCCGGCGAGCCAACCATCAGCACGCCGCGCGGGATGCGGCCGCCGAGTTTTTGGAATTTACCTGGATCGCGCAGGAACTCCACCAGTTCCGCTACTTCATCTTTGGCTTCTTCGACACCGGCCACGTCGCTGAAATTGATCTTCACCTGGTCCTCGCCCAACATGCGCGCGCGGCTCTTGCCGAAGGACATGGCGCCACGTCCACCAGCGCCGCCTGACATCTGACGCATGAAATAAATCCATACGGCAATTAGCAATATGAACGGGCCGAACGATAGCAGCGCCTGCAACCACCAGGAAGTCTGTTCCGGGGGCTTGGCCTCGATCTTAACGTTGGCATTGTTTTTACGCAGGCTCTCCACCAACGGTGCGAAATCCGTCGTTAAGGGGCTGTAAGTGTTGAATTTCTCTCCGGAAGACAGAGTGCCGGTGATGCTACGGCCATCGAAAGTGACGTTCGCAATGCTGCCATCCTGAACATCCGTGAGGAAGTTGGAATAGGCGATGGCTTGGGTCTTACTGCTGCTGGAGCTGAAGCTGTTGAAAACCGCCAGCAACACCACCGCAATCAGAATCCAAATAAGCAAAGTTTTAAGAAAATCGTTCAAAATCAGGTCCCTCGCAAGCGCATGGCCGGATCGCCACGGCCTGTTTCAACGTTTAGACAGTACTACACCCGCCGGTGTTTGGCCAATAAATACAATTCACGACTACGGGCCCGCGAGGCCTTGGGCTTACGCGTGGCCACAGTGCGAAAGCTGGCACGCAGCTCCTGCAGATAAGTTGCAAACCCCGCACCCTGAAACACCTTCACCAACAAAGCGCCGTGCGGTCCGAGTGCCGAGCGGGCAAAAGCCAATGCCAACTCCGCCAGATACAGGGCGCGGGGCTGGTCAATGGCATCATCGCCACTCATATTGGGGGCCATATCCGACAATACAAGGTCAACAGGATGGCCTGCGGATCGTTGACGAAGCTGCCCCAGAACCGGTTCCTGGGTGAAATCCGCCTGAATGATTTCCACCCCTGCCAGGGGTTCCATCGGCAGAATATCCAGAGCCAATACGCTGCCGCGACCTGCGAGGATTTTCGCTGCATACTGGCTCCAGCCGCCGGGAGCCGCCCCCAAGTCTACAACCTTCATGCCGGGTTTGATGAGATGGTCGCGCCGCTGGATTTCATCAAGTTTGAAAACCGCGCGTGAGCGCCAACCCGCCTGCTGGGCACGCTTGACGTAAACATCGGAAAAATGCTCAGCCAGCCAACGGCCACTGCTCTTGGTGCGCTTGGGCACAATGCGCTTCACTCTGCCCCTGCCCCGGCTGTCGTGGAAGAATGCAGCCTGTGAGCCGGGCGGCGCGCGTTTTTATTCGTAACGCACCTCGATGATCTCGAACTGTCGCTCGCCGGTGGGAGTTTTCACCACCACCACATCACCTTGCTGCTTACCGATGAGCGCGCGCGCCACGGGTGAGTTCACAGAGACACGACTTGCCTTGATATCCGCTTCGTCCTCGCCCACGATCTGGTAGGTAAGTTCATTGCCGCTTTCCTCGTCTGCCAGCACCACCGTGGAGCCAAATACTACCTTGCCACCGGCGTTGATCCTGCTAATGTCAATGATTTCGGCATTCGAAAGTTTGGATTCCAATTCCTGGATGCGGCCTTCAACAAAGCTTTGTTGCTCGCGGGCGGCATGATATTCAGCGTTCTCACTCAAATCCCCGTGGGCACGCGCCTCCGCGATGGCCTTAATGATGCGCGGCCGGTCCTCACTCTTTAGGCGCTTGAGCTCATCGCGCAGGCGCACGGCGCCGCGTTCCGTCAAAGGTGTTTTTGCCATCAGACAAGCTCCCGGTGCAAATCCTGCAATTTATTCACACCTGCGGAGTCAATATAATCCAAGGCAATCACCGTGGCTTTGGCGGCGGCAATGGTGGTGTAATAAGTGATCTTATGGAAAACCGCTTCCCGGCGAATGGAGTTGGATTCCAATATCGCCTGCTTGCCTTCCGTGGTATTCACGATAAGGCTCACTTCTTCATTCTTTATAATGTCGACCACATGCGGCCGGCCTTCGCGTACCTTGTTGATATGCTCGCAGCTTACACCCGCAGCTTCCAGCGCCGCCGCGGTGCCATGGGTCGCAATCAGCTTGAAACCGCGCTGTACCAGCGCGCGTGCCAGGCTGATGGCCGCCGGCTTATCCTGATTGCGCACCGACAACAATGCCTTGCCGGCGGTTGGAATGATAATTCCCGAAGCGAACTGCGCCTTGGCATAGGCTTCACCGAAACTGCGACCGGTGCCCATCACTTCGCCGGTGGATTTCATTTCCGGACCCAGGATTGGATCCACGCCGCGAAATTTGATGAACGGGTAGACCGGCTGTTTCACCGAGAAATACGGCGGCGCCGGGATCATGGTGATGCCCTGCTGCTTGAAACTACGGCCCACCATGCAGCGCGCAGCCACTTTAGCCAGCGGCACGCCCACCGCCTTGGAGACAAACGGCGCCGTGCGCGAGGCACGCGGATTCACTTCCAGTACATATAGCTTGTCACCCTGGATGGCAAACTGGATGTTCATGAGCCCCACAACATCGAGCGCTTTGGCCAGTTGCCGGGTCTGCCCGCGTATGCGCTTCTGCATCTCCGTGGACAGGGTATTGGGCGGCAGTGAACAACCGGAATCACCGGAATGCACGCCCGCCTGCTCGACGTGTTCCATAATTCCGCCGATTAGCACATCCTTGCCATCTGAGAGTGCATCCACATCCACCTCGGTGGCGTCCTCCAGAAAACGGTCCATGAGCACCGGCGAGTCATTCGACACTTGCACCGCATTGCGGATGTAACCTAACAAGTCTTCCTCGCTGAACACCACCTCCATGGCGCGGCCACCCAATACATAGGATGGCCGCAGCATGAGAGGAAAGCCCACTTCGCGTGCAAGTTGCACCGCTTCCTGCTCGTTATGGGCGCTGCGCGCCGGCGGTTGCAGCAAGCCCAGCCTGTCCACCAGCTGAGAAAAGCGCTCGCGATCCTCGGCGCGATCGATGCTGTCCGGCGAGGTCCCGATGATGGGTGCGCCGGCCGCTTCCAGCGCACGCGCCAGCTTAAGCGGCGTCTGGCCGCCAAACTGCACGATTACGCCCGTGGGCTTTTCGAGATCAACGATCTCCATCACATCTTCGAAGGTAAGCGGCTCGAAATACAGACGGTCGGAAGTATCGTAATCCGTGGACACGGTTTCCGGATTGCAATTGACCATGATGGTTTCATAGCCGTCTTCCCGCAATGCCAAGGCCGCGTGCACACAGCAGTAATCAAATTCAATGCCCTGGCCGATACGGTTGGGTCCGCCGCCCAGCACCACGACCTTGTTGCGTTTGCTTGGATCAGACTCGCATTCTTCTTCATACGTGGAATACATATAGGCCGTAGTGGAAGCAAATTCAGCTGCACAGGAATCCACTCGTTTGTATACCGGACGAACGCCGTGTTGGATACGCAACGCGCGAATCTCGCTTTCCTTGCAGCCGAGTAACGCCGCCAAGCGGCTGTCGGAGAAGCCTTTGCGTTTGAGGGTGCGCAAGCGCACCGCATCCAATGACATGAGGCCGGCAGCGGCGAGCGCGCGCTCTTCATGCACCAGATCCTCGATCTGTGCCAGAAACCAGGGATCAATATGGGTGTTGGCCGCCACTTCAGCCAATGGCAGGCCTGCGCGAAAAGCATCGGCAACATACCAGAGACGTTCCGGTCCCGGCGCGCGCAACTCATGTTGCAGGGCATCCATGACGCCCGCGGCATTGAAATCTAAAAGCTTCTCCTCGAGCCCGTCGCTGCCGGTTTCGAGTCCACGCAGGGCTTTTTGCAGGGATTCCTGGAAGGTGCGGCCGATGGCCATAACCTCACCCACGGATTTCATCTGAGTGCTGAGCCGCGGTTCCGCCTGTGGAAACTTTTCGAAGGTGAAACGCGGTACTTTGGTGACCACGTAATCAATGCTGGGTTCAAATGAGGCCGGTGTCGCGCCTCCGGTAATCTCGTTTTTCAGTTCATCCAGCGTGTAACCTACAGCAAGTTTGGCGGCGACTTTTGCAATCGGGAATCCTGTTGCCTTGGATGCCAGCGCCGAGGAACGCGACACGCGTGGATTCATCTCGATGACCAGCAAACGTCCGTCTTGAGGATTGATTGCGAACTGCACGTTGGAGCCTCCGGTTTCCACCCCCACCTTGCGCAGCACCGCGAGGGATGCATCCCGCATGATTTGGTATTCCTTGTCGGTTAGCGTCTGCGCCGGAGCCACGGTGATGGAATCACCGGTGTGCACTCCCATGGGGTCCAGATTCTCGATGGAACACACGATGATGCAGTTGTCCTTCCGGTCGCGCACCACTTCCATCTCGAATTCCTTCCACCCCAGCACCGATTCCTCAACCAGCAATTCATTGGTGGGTGAGAGGTCGAAACCCAGTTCACAGATTTCCACGAATTCGTCGCGGTTATAGGCGATGCCGCCACCGGAACCGCCGAGGGTAAATGACGGCCGGATGATGGTTGGGTATCCGATTTCCGCCTGTACAGCCAGGGCTTCATCCAGATTGTGCGCCAAGCCGGCACGCGGCACCGCCAGTCCGATATCCTGCATGGCACGTCGAAACAGATCCCGGTCTTCGGCCATGTCTATGGCCTCACGGGATGCGCCGATCATTTCCACGTTGTATTTGGAAAGTATCCCTTCACGCACCAAATCAAGCGCACAGTTGAGTGCAGTCTGCCCACCCATGGTAGGCAATAAAGCATCGGGCCGCTCCTGCTCGATGATGCGCTCGATAGTGCGCCAGTGAATCGGCTCGATGTAGACTGCATCGGCGGTTCCGGGATCGGTCATGATGGTGGCGGGGTTGGAATTCACCAGCACCACTCGGACGCCCTCTTCACGCAGAGCCTTACAAGCCTGGGCGCCGGAATAATCAAATTCGCAGGCTTGGCCGATGACGATGGGTCCCGCGCCGATTATCAGAACACTTTTAATATCCGTGCGCTTTGGCATTTATTCCAGTCTCTCGGGCAGCGCAGCTCTGCATCTTGGGCCGCAGAATACGGGACGCCGGTTCCAGCGCCGAGGGTTTGGCATATGGATTCCCATGAATCAGCTGGCGGCGGCGCTTAGCGGTTGCGCTCGGCGTGCTTCCATGGCGTGCACGAAGCGCTCGAACAAAGGTTTAACATCATGGGATCCGGGGCTGGCTTCCGGATGTCCCTGAAAACTGAACGCTTCACAATCGGTACGCTCCATTCCCTGCAGGGTGCCGTCGAATAACGAGCGATGCGTGGCGCGCAGCGTCACAGGCAACGTCTGCTCATCCACGGCAAAACCGTGGTTCTGGCTGGAAATCATGACGCGGCCGGTATCCAGATTGATGACCGGGTGATTGGCACCGTGGTGGCCGAATTTCATCTTCACGGTTCTGGCACCGCTGGCAAGTCCCAGCAGCTGATGGCCCAGGCAAATGCCAAAGATTGGTATACCGGTCTTCAGGAATTCGCGCAGTGCCCGTATGGCGTAATCACAGGGTTCCGGATCACCGGGTCCGTTGGAAAAAAACAATCCATCGGGCTTCAGCGCCTGCGTGTCATGCGCCGTTTGAGTGGCGGGCACCACGGTAACGCGGCAACCGTGATCCGCAAGAATGCGCAGGATGTTGTACTTGATGCCATAGTCATAGGCCACGACATGGAAACGCAGGCTTTTCACCACGGGACTCGTATTGCTGCTCAATTGCCAAGTACCGTGGTTCCATGCATAGGGTTTTTTTGTGCTCACTACCCTGGCAAGGTCCATGCCCTTGAGTCCGGGGAATGCGCGCGCTGCACGCAGCGCCACGGCTTCATCGGCATCCGCACCCGCCTGAATGCAGCCATTTTGCGCTCCCTTCTTCCGCAGCAAGCGCGTGAGTTTGCGGGTGTCAATGCCGGCGATTGCAATGATCTTCTCACGCTTGAGATAGGCAGGCAGCGATTCCTCGGCCCGCCAGCTGCTCATATGCAGTGACAAGTCGCGGATTATGAGACCGGCCGCCATGACCCGCGGGGATTCGCCGTCCTGGGGATTGATGCCGGTGTTGCCGATATGCGGATGGGTGAAAGTAACCAGTTGCCGGCAATAGGATGGATCGGTGAGGATTTCCTGATAACCCGTCATGGCGGTGTTGAACACCACTTCGCCGACCGTCAGACCGGCCGCGCCAATGGAAATGCCTCGGAAAATCGTACCGTCCTCGAGAGCCAGGATGGCCGGTTGTTCCAAAGACACCTCCTCCTTACGCGCGTTGCGGGAAGGCCCGCCAGCCCCCCGCCAGATTCCCACGGCCAGTCCGCGGGCAGCAATCAAACTAAGGGAATTTTAACGGAAGACGCGGGCGCGCGTCCATGCCCCTCAGTTTCGCTGCACATGCATGCCGAGCACATCAGCCATGCTGTACAGGCCGGCCTGCCTGCCGACAATCCAGCAAGCCGCGGTCAATGCACCGCGGGCAAATGCCGCGCGACTCTGGGCGCGGTGCGTCAATTCCAGGGACTCGGCCCTATCGGTAAATGACACGGTATGCTCTCCTACGATGTCGCCGCGGCGTATCGAGGTAAAACGGATGTTGCCGGGCTGAATCGGCTCGCTCTGCTCCGGAAATTCAAAGACCGCATGCTCCTTCAAGAGCACGCCCCGGCCGGAGGCCACTGCCTCCCCCAAAACCAGGGCCGTCCCCGAAGGCGCATCTTTTTTGTGGCGATGATGGTGGTCCGTGATTTCGACGGCGAACTCCTCATCCAGCGCGGCGGCGGCGGTATGTGCAAGCTGCAGCAACAGGACTGCACCGAGGCTCATGTTAGGCGCCGCCAGCACCGGGATACTCTGGCCTGCCATTGCTATCTTCTTCCTGAGCACCTCATCCAATCCAGTAACACCGGTGATGATCGGTTTGCGCGCCACCATGCAGGCATCCACGGCCATGGACGTGGCCGCAGGCGAAGAGAAATCCACCAGTACATCGCTGTCCGCCAGTGCCTGCTCCAATCCGGCGCTGTATGCAAGTCCACCTGCATCCTGACCCAGCAACGGGCTGGCCGCAGGCACCAAAGCAGCGCTAATACGTATACCCGGATAACTGCGCGCGGTTTCCATAAGTGTGCGCCCCATACGGCCAGCCGCGCCCAGCAGCGCGATATTTATAGCAGGCTGGCTTCCCGGCTTGCGGCTCATGACTGTGCGCGCTCAAAGAATTTCTTGGCGCCTTCCAGCCAGGAGCGTTGCCGTGGCAAATGCTTGCTGCCATCAGCCCGCAAGGAGGTATCCAGTTTCTTGAGCAACTCCTTTTGCTCCCGACTCAGATTCACGGGTGTTTCCACTTCGATACGGCATAGCAAGTCACCCACCGCACCTCCGCGTACCGGTTTCACGCCCCGATTGCGTAAGCGCAGGGTTTTGCCAGCCTGTGTCTCGGGCGGAATCTTGAGTACCACACGCCCATCCAGCGTCGGTATCTCCAGCTCACCGCCCAGCACCGCGGCCATAAATGATACCGGTACCGCGCAAATCAGATTCGCGCCTTCGCGGGTGAATATGGCATGCGGACGCACCGCGATCTCCACATACAAATCGCCCGCCGGACCGCCCAAAGGTCCGGCCTCGCCTTCGCCCGCCAAACGGATGCGATCGCCGCTATCCACGCCCGCCGGCACTTTGACTGACAAGTTTCTGCGTTCTTCCACCCGCCCCTGGCCATGACACTTGGAACAGGGATCGCTGATGATGCTGCCGCTGCCGTGGCAACGCGGACAGGGTTGCTGAATGGAGAAGAAACCCTGCTGCATGCGCACCTGCCCGTGGCCGCCACAAGTGGGGCAGGTCTGGGGTTTGCTGCCCTTCTTGGCGCCGCTGCCATCGCAGACATCGCAGCGCATGAGAGTCGGTATACGAACGGTGACGGTATCGCCGAATACCGCCTGTTCCATATCCAGTTCCATCTCATAGCGCAAATCCGCGCCGCGATAGATACGCTGACCGTGGCCACCACGGCGGCCGCCGCCGAAGATATCGCCGAACATGTCGCCGAAGATGTCACCGAATGCATCACCGGGATTGAAACCGCCCCCACGCGCGCCGGCTGTTGCACCTGCCTCTACGCCTGCATGACCGAACTGATCATAGGCGGCGCGCTTTTGTGCGTCGCTCAGAATCTCGTAAGCCTCCTTGGCCTCCTTAAACTTGCTTTCCGCAGAGGTATCCCCGGTATTGCGATCCGGGTGAAATTTCATGGCCAAACGCCGGTAGGCTTGCTTGATTTCGGCTTCCGGCGCGCCACGCGCTACACCCAGCACTTCGTAGTAATCACGTTTGCTCATTTTGCAGCTACCACTTCAGCCCGCCCACCGGAACAAACCAGAAGACGGCGCCAATGCATACAGCGCAAAAACCGGCATGATCGCCGGCACATAAGTAACCCTGTCACTGAAAGCCTCCAGTCGCCCCTTGCTCATGTGCCACCATGCCACGCCCGTTGACTTGCCCGCGCCGGCATACTCAGGGCGGGCCGGCGCGGGCATGATGCTGATTAACTTGACTGGCTGCGTTTAATTCTTGTTGTCGTCCTTGACCTCTTCGAACTCGGCATCGACCACGTTTTCCTTGTTTTCACCGTTGCCTGACTGGCCGGCGGACTTCGTTTCTTCCGGTTTGGCTGCATACATGCGTTCTGCCAGCTTAGCGGAAGCTTCCGCCAGTGCCTGGGTTTTGGTTTCGATGACTCCTTTGTCATCCTTCTTGATGACATCCTTGAGATCGCGTACAGCGGCTTCGATGTTGGCGCGTTCTTCGCCGGTTACCTTGTCGCCCAGTTCCTTAAGGGTTTTTTCGGTGGCATGCGCCAGGTTGTCTGCCTGATTGCGGGCATCCACCAGTTCACGCGCCTTGCGGTCTTCTTCCGCATGTGCCTCCGCGTCCTTCACCATGCGTTCGATATCCTCCTTCGACAGACCCGAGGACGCCTTGATAGTGATCTTCTGTTCCTTGTTGGTAGCCTTGTCCTTGGCCGACACATTGAGAATGCCGTTGGCATCGATGTCGAAGCTTACTTCAATCTGTGGCATACCGCGTGGCGCCGGCGGGATGTCGGAGAGATCGAACCGGCCCAGGGATTTGTTGTCACGCGCCAACTCACGTTCGCCCTGCAGTACGTGCACGGTTACCGCCGTTTGACTGTCGTCGGCGGTAGAAAACACGTTTGCCGCCTTGGTTGGAATAGTGGTGTTCTTCTCAATGAGCTTTGTCATGACGCCGCCCAAAGTCTCGATGCCGAGCGATAGCGGCGTGACGTCCAACAGCAGCACGTCCTTGACGTCGCCCTTGAGCACGCCTGCTTGTATGCCAGCGCCCACCGCCACCGCTTCGTCCGGGTTGACGTCCTTACGGGGTTCCTTGGCGAAAAAATCCTTTACGGTCTCTTGTACCTTGGGCATGCGGGTCTGCCCACCCACCAGAATGACATCGTGCACTTCGCTCACCGACAAGCCCGCGTCTTTCAACGCGATCTTGCAGGGCTCCACGGTTTTCTGGATCAAGTCCTCCACCAGCGCTTCGAGTTTGGCACGGGTCAGCTTGATGTTCAGGTGTTTCGGACCGCTGGCATCAGCGGTGATATACGGCAGATTGACCTCGGTCTGCTGAGTAGACGAAAGCTCGATCTTGGCCTTTTCTGCCGCTTCTTTGAGACGCTGCATGGCCAAAGGGTCATTGCGTACGTCGATGCCCTGTTCCTTGCGAAACTCCTCGGCAATGTAGTCAATGATGCGCTTGTCGAAATCCTCGCCACCCAGAAAGGTATCGCCGTTGGTGGAAAGTACCTCGAACTGGTGTTCGCCATCCACTTCCGCGATCTCGATGATGGAAATATCGAAGGTACCGCCGCCCAGATCATACACAGCGATTTTCCGGTCGCCTGTAACCCTATCCATGCCATAGGCAAGCGCTGCAGCGGTGGGCTCGTTGATAATGCGCTTCACGTCCAGGCCTGCAATCTTGCCCGCATCCTTGGTAGCCTGACGTTGGGAGTCGTTGAAATACGCCGGCACCGTGATGACCGCCTCGGTCACCGGTTCGCCGAGGTAATCCTCGGCGGTCTTTTTCATCTTCTGCAAGACACGCGCAGAGATTTCCGGCGGTGCCATTTTCTTACCGCTGACCTCCACCCAGGCATCACCGTTGTCGGCTTTGACGATGCGATAGGGCACCATACCGATGTCCTTTTGCACCACCTCGTCGGCGAACTTGCGGCCGATGAGGCGTTTAATCGCGTACAGGGTATTCTTGGGATTGGTGACCGCTTGGCGTTTGGCCGACTGACCCACCACCACTTCGTTGTCCTTGGTGAAAGCGACGATGGACGGCGTGGTGCGGTCGCCCTCGCTATTCTCGATGACCTTGGGCTTGCCGCCCTCCATCACCGCCACACAGGAGTTGGTGGTGCCCAGGTCGATGCCGATAATCTTGCTCATGAATGAAATTCTCCGGATTTGAAGACCAAAATTGCTTGATGTTCAACTAGATGGGGTTGGGTTGCAGGGTTTCAAGCGGCTGCATCGGGGGTCTTGGCCACGATAACCCGCGCCGGCCGCAACAGGCGGCCATTCAGCTGATAACCTTTCTGCACCGTCTGCAAAACCGTCCCCGGGCGGGCCTCGTTGCTCTCCTGCAGGGCCATGGCTTCGTGCAGCTCGGAATTGAAGCTCTCGCCCCTGGCCGGGCTGAACTCACTGACCCCGGAACGCTCCAAAGCGGTGGCCAACAGCTTCAGGGTCATGTCCATGCCTTCCTTGAGGCCGGCGGCAGTCGTATCGGCGGATGCAATACCCATTTCCAGGCTGTCTCGCACCGGCAGCAGTTCCGCCAGAAATCGTTCCAGGGCGAATTTGTGGGCATTCTCCAGATCCCGCTGGCTGCGCTTGCGTAAATTATCCAGTTCAGCCGCCATTCGCAGATAGCCATCCCGGTTCTGGGAGGCTTGCTGCTGGGCTTCAGCCAAGGCTGCCTTCAGCTCAGCATCCGCATCGACGACGACTGCGCCGCCTTGTTGCGCCGGGCCAACTGACTGGGCAGGTTGCTCTTTGCTCATCCTGTCCTCCATTACTCACTCCCCGCTCTGAATACCACCCGAAATACCGCATCCGCAATGCGAATGCCGCTTAAAACATGTGGCGTTTATTTGTGCAAATTCAAGGCCGTGCCCAGCAGTTTCGCTGTCAGATCCACGATGGGAATCACCCGCTCGTAGGCCATGCGCGTGGGGCCGATGACTCCGAGCACACCTACCACTTCATCGCCTACACTGTAAGGCGCGGTCACCACGCTGCACTCATCCAGCACCCGGTAACCCGACTCCTCGCCGATAAAAATCTGCACGCCATCGGCAACAATGCATTTATCCAGCAAGTGCAGGATGTCGCGCTGCTGGTTGAAAGCCTCGAACAGGCGGCGCAGCTTCTCCACATCAGAAAGCTCGGCCCATTCCATGAGATTGGTTTCGCCGGCCATGACATAGCTGTGCCCCGACTCCTGGCCGCGGGTTTCGAACACCTTTTCCGCCATGGTGATCGCAGCCAACATCAGGTTATTCATGCTCTCCCGGGTGCGAGTCAGTTCACTGAGCAACTCGGCGCGCACCACATGAATATCCTTGCCGGCAAAATGGATGTTCAGGTAATTTCCGATCTGCTGCAAAGTAGTGGAATCGTAACTGCGGTCAAGGCTGAGTATCCGGTTCTGCACCTCGCCCTCATTAACCACCAGGATGGCGAGCACGCGATTATCCGACAGCGGCAGGAATTCGATGTGCCGCCAGGCAATGTGCTCGCGACGCGGCAAGGTCACCACACCGGTCATGCGGGTAATCGCAGACAGCATGCGGGAAGCGGACGCCAGCAGAGAATGCGGGGTGGGGTCGTGGATGGCCAACTGTTGTTGAATTAAGCGGACTTCCTGTTGTTCAAGCGCTTTGACGGCCAGCAGCGTATCCACGAAAAACCGATAGCCTTTCACGGTCGGCACGCGTCCGGCGGACGTATGCGGGGCAACGATAAAACCCAATTCCTCCAAGTCCGCCATGACATTACGGATACTGGCGGGACTTAGGTCCAGGCCCGAATCCCGCGACAGGGTACGGGAACCCACCGGCTCGCCATCGCGGATATAGCGCTCCACCAGCACCTTGAGCAGATGCTGCGCGCGTTCGTTGAGTCCCGTTTCAGCCATACCACTGGTCATATTCAGCTTACCGTCTCCATCCCGCATCCGGATCTGGCACTCACAATAAGCGAGTGCCAAAAGGAAAGCTAGCAACTCAAAATGGTGACTGTCAAGGATTCAAATGCTATTTGGCGGGCCCGGATACCCATGCTAACGTTGCCGGCTATATGCCAAGCCGTTTTTCCACCATCGCGGTCCTGGGCCGTGCCGGCGACCCTGGGATTACCCTTGCGCTCAAGGCCCTGCTGGCGCATCTGGAAACCCAGGGTATCCGGACGCTGGTGGATTCCGCGCTTGCGTCCCTGTTTGACGGAAAGCACTCAGCGCAGTTCGCCGATCAGGTTCAAATTAGCGCGCAGGCGGACTTGGCCATCGCTGTTGGCGGCGACGGCACCCTGTTGAAAGCCGCGCACCTCTTCACCACCCGTCCGGTACCGCTGGTGGGCATTAATTTAGGTCGCCTCGGTTTCCTGACCGATATCTCACCGGAAACCATGGAGGCCGAGATCAGTGCCATCCTGCAGGGCAATTACCACGCAGAACAGCGGCTGCTGCTGGAAGCCGAGATTTTGCACGCTAACGACCGAAAACCCTGCAGGTCGGCACTGAACGATGTGGTCATCCAGAAGGCCGACGGCGGACGGCTCATCGAATTTGAAACTCACGTGAATGGCCGTTTCGTATGTGCACATCGCGCCGACGGCATTATCATCGCCACGCCCACCGGCTCCACCGCCTACGCACTTTCCGGCGGCGGCTCGATCCTGCACCCCAGCGTGGATGCCGTCACCCTGGTGCCCATCTGCCCACATGCACTCGGCGACCGCCCTATTGTGGTGAAGGGCGATAGTAAAATTGAAATTGTGATCAACGACACGCATGGTGGGAGTGCCCAGGTGAGCAGCGATGGGCAGCACACTCAACCGCTGGCAGCCAATGACCGGGTACAGGTACAACGTTCCGCTGCCAGCGTGACCTTGATTCATCCCCATGGTCACGATTACTACCGGATACTGCGCACCAAACTCCACTGGGGCCGCGCACCACATCACTCAGGCAAGGATTGAAATCGCACATGCTGACGCATATCGCCATCCGCGATTTTGCCATCATTGATGCATTGGAACTGAATCTCGCCACCGGCATGAGCGTGCTCACCGGAGAAACCGGTGCCGGCAAATCCATTCTAGTGGATGCCCTGGGCCTGGTGCTGGGGGACCGCGCCGATGCCGACGTGATCCGGCATGGAGCGGAAAGCGCGGAAATCACCGCCGAGTTCGATGTGCGCGCCCTGCCGGGCACGGCCGCATGGCTCAAGCACAAGGATTTGTCTGCGGATGACGAATGTATCCTGCGGCGCATCATCGGCCGGGACGGCCGTTCCCGCGGCCAGATCAACGGCCATAGTGCGCCCTTGCAGCTACTTAGGGAATTGGGTGAGCAACTCGTGGACATCCACGGCCAGCATGAGCATCAGTCTTTGCTGAGACCTGTTGCACAACTGGCACTTCTGGATGGTTTCGGGAATCATGCTGCTTTACAGAACCGCGTTGCCGGGCTCTACGGCGATTGGAGAAACGCCAATGAGCGCCTGTCGGAACTGCGCGTGGCTGCCCGTGACCGTGACCAACGCCTGGAACTCCTGCGTCATCAGGTCAGTGAACTGGATGCCTTGGCGTTGCAAGCCGATGAAATACGCAATCTTGATGAAGAGCACCGGCGGCTGGCCAATAGCGGCAAGCTCCTGGAGGGAACCCAGGCAGCGCTAGATGCGCTTTATGAAAACGAGGATAACTCCGCTTACCGGACGCTGCATCAAGCGCTGCATACCCTCAGCGGCCTCAGTGAGCTGGATCCCCAACTGCAGGAGATATGCGCAAACCTGGGCGCTGCGGAGCTGCAGCTTGCGGACGCCAGCGAAGCGCTGCGCCGTTACCTGCACAGCACCGACATGGACCCGCAGCGTCTGGAATGGGTTGAGAACCGTCTTGGTGCAATTCATGACTTGGCACGCAAGCACCGTGCGGAGCCGGACGATCTGCCCTCCCTCCTCGGTGGCCTGCGCGCGGAACTGTACAACGTGGAGAACGCCGCAGTAACCTTGCGGGAACTGGAAACAGAACTCGCCCGCCTGCGCAATGAATATAGCAAAAACGCCGCTGAATTGAGCCGGCAACGCCTCCAGGTGGCGGACGCTCTCGGCGAGGAAGTCACCGGCAGCATGCAGGAGTTGGGCATGCCCGGCGGCCGCTTTGCCATAGACGTCACTAATGAACCAGAACGCTTCACCGCCCATGGCACCGATCAGGTGGAATTCCAAGTGAGCGCCAACAAAGGCCAGCCCTTGAAGGCACTGGCCAAAGTGGCTTCCGGCGGCGAGCTCTCGCGCATCGCCCTCGCCATCCAGGTAGTCACCGCGCAGGCCAGCGCCATTCCTTCGATGATTTTCGACGAAGTGGATGCCGGCATCGGCGGCGGCGTGGCGGAGATCGTCGGCCGGAGGCTGCGCAGTCTTGGCGAAAAACGCCAGGTGCTGTGCGTAACGCATCTGCCGCAGGTGGCTTCACAGGCGCATCAGCATTTCCGGGTGGTGAAAACGACCCGCGGCCACAGCACACTGACCACTATCGAGGTGCTGGATAAAAAAACCCAAGTCGAGGAGCTGGCGCGCATGCTGGGCGGCGTGGAAATCACCGAGACCACGCGCAAGCACGCCCGCGAAATGATTGCACGGGCGGGACAAAATGCTTGAGATTACTTGTGTAGCGTCTTACGGCAGTTGCCGCAGATGCCATAAAGATAGAGGGAATGATCGGTGATCTCATAGCCCTTGGTGATGGCAATTTGCTTCTGGCGTTTTTCGATCTCGCTGTCCACGAACTCATCCACACGTCCGCATTTTACGCACACGATATGGTCGTGGTGGTCCCCCTGATTCAACTCAAATACCGAGTGACCGCCCTCGAAGTGATGACGCGTCACCAGACCCGCGGTCTCGAATTGGGTCATTACCCGATAAACCGTGGCCAGACCGATATCTTCCCCCGAGTCCAATAGCGCCTTGTACATATCCTCGGCACTCATGTGGCGCAGGTCGCTGCGCTCGAGGATTTCAAGTATCTTGACCCGCGGCAAGGTTACTTTGAGCCCGGCATTGCGAAGTTCCTGGTTTTCCACAGCGATTTCCCCGGGCATGTACTTCTCGGAGCAGCACCAGTCAGGTATTATCCCCCACCTGTCACGCAACGCAACTTGGCCTGCCTAATTATGCGTTTAATCTCTCAAGCGATTATCCTGGCGACATTGGCATTGAGTGCCTGTGTCTATCGCCCTGATATCAAGCAGGGTAATTTCCTCAAGCCAGCCATGATCAAGCAGCTGAAGCCCGGTATGACCGAGGCGCAGGTGCGCTTCGTGATGGGCCCGCCCATGGTCAAAGATCCGTTTCATCCTGACCGCTGGGACTACGTTTATTATAATGTCCCCAGCAATCTCAGCAGCGATCACTCCGTCAGCGAACAACACGTGGTGGTGCAGTTCAAGGATGGAAAAGTTACGCGCGTGGAGCAGCTGCTCCCGGCTCAACATCAAGGCGCATGAGCGGCTGGTTTTAGCGATGCGCTTTGCCCGTGCGCCCGCCCTGGGCGGCGCGTTCCCTCCGGGCCTCCTTTGGATCCCGTATGAGCGGCCGGTATACCTCCAAACGCTGGCCATCAGCCAATACATAATCCGGCTTTACCGTCCGTCCAAAAATTCCCATGCTGTCATTCCCCGGATCAATCCCGGGAAATTTCTGTAGCAACCCCGAGCGTTCAAGCGCTGCGCGCGCCGTGCTGCCCGCGGGGAGCTTCAATTCAATCCGGTACTGAGCATCAGGCAGACCATAGACCACCTCGATATGTAACGTCTCATTATTTGGCATATCGATCAGCGGCACGCTGGGTGAAGGCGTTTACCAGCGAATTGCAGATTTCGTGGAATACCGGTCCGGCCATCATATCGAGCAGTGCACCGGCAAATTCAAATTCCATATTGAGTGAGACCTTGGATCCCGTTGGGCCGAGATTCTCGAAATGCCAATGCCCTTGCAGATGACGGAAGGGTCCATCCTCCAGGGTTATAACGATAGCCTGCCCCGGTTGCATGCTATTCCGGGTCGTGAATGTCCTGTGGAAACCCCCGCGGGCAAGCTCCAGGCTGGCGCGCATCGCGGTATCGCTCTGTGAGAGGATGCGTGCACTGCGGCACCAGGGCAGGAATTCCGGATAATGCGCCACATCGTTCACCAGGGCGTACATGGACTCAGCCGGGTACGGTACCAGTGCGCTCTTGTTCACCGTACGCATGCTAGGGATCCATCGGGGAAAGCCGGTCAAGTGACATGTTGCAGCGATTTTGAAGCATTCATGCCGGCAGCACAACGACCGGCCGGTATAATTCCAGAATGAACAAAAAATCTGATGACCGGCCGGGCACCTCCAGCATCGCGCTCAACAAGCGTGCGCGTCACGAGTATTTCATTGAGGAATGCTTTGAAGCCGGCTTGGCATTGGAAGGTTGGGAGGTGAAAAGCCTGCGCGCATCCAAAGCCCAGATTACCGAAAGCTATGTGGTGATTAAAAATACCGAGGCCTGGTTGCTGGGCGCGCATATCATGCCGCTGGTCACTGCCTCCACCCACATTCACCCCGACCCCACGCGTACCCGCAAGCTGCTGCTGAACCGCGCGGAACTGGACCGTCTCATCGGCGCGGTAGAACGTAGAGGCTATACCTTGATACCGCTGGCGCTGTATTGGAAAAAAGGCCGGGCCAAACTGGAAATCGGACTTGCCAAGGGCAAGAAAGCCCACGACAAACGCGCCGTCGAGAAAGAGCGCGACTGGCGGCGACAGAAGGAACGACTGCTGCGGCACAGCTAAAATTGGTGCTGCGTCGAGCGTACTGCGTGCTGCGACCGAATTCAAGCTATATACGGGGCACCACACCCAGCACTGAGTACCTGCGATTCACGAAAGCAAAGGCTTAGCTTGGATTTGAGGTGTAGAATAGATCCCGACACTTTATGGGGGCGACAAGGTCTCGACGTGGGTCGCGAAACCCGAAGTGCATGCCGAGGTGCAGGATTCCTCGTTAAACTGTCTTGCAACAACGCTAGTTGCGAACGATAGTAACTACGCCCTAGCCGCTTAATCCCGGCTAGCCGTTGACTGGAGCCGTGCTTGTGCGTCTAGCGCCCTTCCGGGGCATTCAACGGTCGTGTCTCACAAGATCGCGGTGCGGTGCGTCCGGCGCCAATCCGCTAAACCAAACCGGACCCGCCGCCTGTTTTCCCTGCCCGTCGGGTAGCAGGCGGTTAAATCAAAGACGTGTGCTACGCATGTAGAGCTGAGGGCGGAGCACTTGCGGACGCGGGTTCGATTAAAAGTAGGTCGCCTTTGTCCGAGAGGGCAAAGTGAAAACGGAGCTCACATCGGTGAACCCTGAAACCGTCACCAGACGGCATGGCAACGCCGAGGGGTAGGAAGAAGGCCAACTTCAGGCCTGCCCTGTAGAGACTCATAGATCCGCTGAAGCCAGCATGGCCGAGTGGATACTAGGATTCGGCCTGTGCGGCCGAATAACACGCTCCGCATCCTGCCCAGGCAGGATGAAGGCATAGTCCAGCCCGTCTCGAAAGAGATGGATAGGCTGTCCCGCCGCCTCCACCAACAAAAGCCGCCGACGCATGTCGGCGGCTTTCCTATTTCTTCAATGCGCCAGAAGCGCTGGAAGCAGACATGGCGTACGCGAAAGCCAGGAAGCTCAAACTGACCGATGCGGCTTACATTGCGGGCCTGATAGACGGCGAAGGAACAATCACGCTCACCCGCGAGCATGCCAACGAAAATCGTCGCTTGGTCGTCAGCATTAGCAATACCGAGGTTCAAGAAGAGCACGACCAAGACGCCCGTGTCGGTGATGGATGCGTGTAAACGCAGATTGAGGATGTACGACGATGAATAAGGCAAAGAGAAAGCAACTGTAGCGGTGGGACTGGAAAGTCGGCTCGGCCTCGGAGTTTCTCGGCCTGTCACCGGAGGAGCCCCGTTTCATCGAACTCAAGCTCGCGCTCAATCACTGGCTGCGCGAGCGGCGCGAGGCGCGCAAGCTGACGCAAATCGAGCTGGCCCAGCAGTTGCGGTCCAGTCAGTCACGCATCGCCACAATGGAGGCGGGTGACCCCTCCGTGTCCCTTGATCTTCTGATCCGCTCGCTGTTCTCGCTGGGCGCGACCAAGCGCGATCTTGCGCGAGTCATTGCCGCGACAAATCGGCCGCCTGCGGCTTGATCGAGTTACGCTAGCGCAAATCTAGGCAGACATGTAACGCGCGAATGTCAGCGACATTGTCGTTGCGATCGTGGACAACGAATTTACCCTGAAGCGGCTGGACCGTGAACGCGGGCTGTCTGCGTGCGCCATGCCTGCGCCGCAGCGCGGCAGGCAGGGACATGCACAGGCAGATGTTGCTGCCGGAGAACAAAGCTTATCCCGTCATCCGCCCGACCTGTCTGCGCCTGCTTGCGCGCAACGCGCAGGCAAGTGCCACGCACAGGCAGGAAGGCGAGCTTGAGATTTTCGGGGTGGTGGTCGGGCAGTTTCGGAAATACCGATAACAACTCGGTCGCTGACTCGATCGCAAAATGTGTCAATACAAGACGGTATCTGACCCTGCGCGATTACAAATGCCGCAAGAGGCAGGATGCCGGGAGCTGCGTTGGCTTCTTGGACCAGTTCAGTTTCGTGATTGAATTTTTCCATAGCGACTTCAGGGCACAATGCAGATACTGATAATTCAAGACCCCGTAGTACTCGACCCTGTTCAACCAGATCAAGCCCAATTGATTGCCACTTTCTTGCCTGCCTGGGCACAATCACGCAGATAGAGATTGATCAGATTCTGGTACGGAATGCCGTTCTGCCTTGACAGGGCTTTGAAGTAGGAAATGGTCTCCTCATCGAGCCGGATCGTGACCTGCTTCTTCGGCTTGCGCAGGTAGGGATTCTTCACCGATTTCGAAAAGTCATACTGTTTTCTCATGCTAGCCACCTCATATATTCATTTCGCTCAGCCGCTGTCGCCTTTCTCGCCGATATGATCCGGATAACAGCTTCGTTCTTGCGGTAACAGTGGCAAACCACCACGATACGCAAACGAATACTCAAGCCCAGCAATATGAACCGCTCCTCGTTTTCGGAGTGATCCGGATCGGAGATCACCCGGGCGTTTTCATCCAGAAAGGCTGTTCTGGCTTCTTCAAACGAGACGCCATGTTTCACCTGGTTGATGCTGTTTTTGCGTTCATCCCATTCGAAGCGCTGATCGTTCATATCTACAGTATACCTACACTGTAGGGCAGTGCAAATTCGGCATGGAAATGCGGTAAAAACCGCTAGCCAGGACTTATGCCCACGATTTATACCCGCCGCTACCCAAATCCCCGATCTGCTGCATCGCGCTCGGCCTGAGGGCGTGAATCTTGTCTTGCTGGCTGCGAGGATTGCGGCTTCAATATCCAGATCAAACCGGATACTGTGACGGTGGCTATTTCTTCAACGTTTGGCGGATGTCTTCACCAGTGGGTGGATTTGCGGGTGCGACGAGTCGCGTAACATCCAGAGCGCCATTTCAACCCGGAAAAGGGGCTGTTTAAGCGGTTATTGGGTGCTTGTTCCTGGCATTCGGCTGATTGCTCAATGACTTGCGCGGGTCCGACCCCGGCCATCGGCCATCCGCCAAAAGGACCGCCTTGTGGCCAACGTGCCTTGGGCACCTTCCAGTAGATAACGGCGCCTCGGATAGCGCTGGTGGCGCGCCGGTCTGTCTGGCCCGCGTGCTTCGTGTCCCACCGATTTTCGGATCTCACGCGGCTCGCTTTGTGGTTACCGCAAGTCTGATGCGCTCTGATTCCTGCAGCACCTTGATGATGGCGAAGAGGCTCTCGGCGGTCGGATTACCATGGGGCCCAAGCATGCGTTGCAAACTTTTGGTGGGGATGCGCGTGGCTTTCGCCAAGCCGTCAAAGGTTACGGTGGCGTTGACGTAGTCGCGCAGCATGGCCTTGCCGGTATCGAGGTCGCCGGCGAGGAGATCGTTGATCGCCTCGGTGAGCATGGCGGCGCGGAAGCGGGCGTCGCTCTGTGCGCGGGTCCAGACGGTTTTACGAAATTTGCGTGTAATCGGCATGATGGTCACCTCTTCTTATTACGTACTTTGTAGTCGCGCCAGCATCGTTGGACCGTCCGAATATCGGCGTTCTGGCCCTTCTTGATGCCGCCGCCGAGCAAAATGATCAGCGCATCGCCATCCTGCCCGAGATAAATACGATAACCCGGACCGAAATTTATGCGGTATTCGACCACGCCCTGACCGACCGGTTTTACATTGGAGAGGTTACCCTGCTCCATTCGGTACAGCGCCGTGGCCACCTTGGCGCCGGCGGCGGCATCGAGTCGCTTGAACCAGCGCCCGAAAGGCGACGATCCGCCCGGCTCCAAATATTCGACGACTTTCCGTATCGGCATTTTCTATAGTAACCTATACGTTACCTATGTCAACCTGACCCGCGGCGTGCTCCGGCGGGCGCAATCGCTCTGCATGCGGCATGGGGCCCCCGGAAACGCAAAGCCCCGTGCGGCCGGAGCGCCGCACGGGGCTTCGTGGTTGGGATAATCCCATCCGGGCCACAAGGGCGAGTCGGGCGGGGGGCAAGTGCAATGTAACTATCGGCATTCGTCGAAGAAATTCAAGGTGCTGACGTGACCTGTCTGCGTGCGGACACACAGGCAGGCTGGCTCGCCAAGGGCGCAGCAGCAAGCCCGAAGGGCTTGAAGCCGCCCGACTGACCTGCCTGCCGTAGGCAGGGACAGCCAGGGCGCGCCCGCCTGCCGTGCGGCGGCGCAGGCGGGCGGATCCCGGCTCGCGCTGCTCAAAAAAAGTTTGAGCCTCGGTCAAGATGATCCACCAACTTAAAAGGCTGCCGTTAGGCAGCCTTTTTTACATTTTAGGAATCGGACCCGCATAGCGGGTGAGATTCCAATGCACATGGATGTGCAGGTGCCGCGCGACCCCTGGAAGTCCCCGGAGGGGGACAGACCATGCATGGCCGAGAGCGGATCGTGCCCTAACATTACCTCCACCTTAATTAAAATCCATCTACCGTCCGATTCCCTACATCGGAGTAAACTTCTGAAGGTATGGGACGTTTGAATACAGCGATGCGGACAATGTTTCTCAAACCGGGCGTGAAAACCTGCCTGGCGTTTTTCTCCATGGGGGTGCTGGGGCTTGCGGGTTGTGCCTCCTATCCAAACCAATCTTCGGGTTATGCACCATCCTCTTATTATTATGGTGGCCCTTACTATGGACCCGGTGATAATCCCTATGGTTACGGGTACGGCTATTGGTACGGTTACGGATACCCCTGGTATCCGGGCATCTGGAACTATTCCCCGCCACCGGTCATTGCGAACAATCCGCCGGGAGTCACTTCGCCACCGTCCCCTCATCCGGTCCTGCCGCCGCCGCCCCCGCCCGACTTGCATCGTCCTTTTATCAAGCCCGCTCCTCCGATGCGCGCTCATAACGATACGCAAACATCTCCTCCTTAGAAAAATGCCTTCAGATTCCCTCCCATAGCGCTATTCATGGAACGCGGCACAAAACCGTGACACACCTCGACACGGTGCGTCAAAGAAAGCTGTCATTCGATCAACGGGTTAGCGCCGGGACGCGTGAAAATCACGATTCCCGCCGCCTCCGCCATGTTCACGTAAACCAGTGTTTCAACGGCTGCACTAAAAATTGAACTCTGCAGAGCAGTAGGTATGTCACTCACCCGTGTCTTCACCCCCGGGGTCCGCTGACTTTGCCCTCCTGCACCGGTCCAACCGGCTTCAGTTGATTCGCCGGGATACAAGTTTGCGGGTGATGCTCTCGGCGTCCAGTGGCTTGTCGAAATAAAAGCCCTGTGCATATGGGCAGTTCATTTCTTGCAGCAGCGCCATGCTTTCAGCCGTTTCCACGCCCTCGGCGACCACCGTATGACCGAGCCGTTCCGCGATGTCCATGACCGCACGCACGATGGCACGGTCTTGGATATCGTGTGTGAGATTGGCGATGAATACGCGATCCACTTTGATGATGTCTACCGGCAGCTTTTTGAGGTATGCCAGGGATGAATGGCCGGTACCGAAGTCATCAATGGCGATCTTGGAGCCCATATCGTGGATTTTCGTCAATACCCGGCCGGCCTCCCCCGAATTAGTCATGATGCTGCTTTCCGTGATCTCGAAGTGGAGATGGTCTGGCGATATAGACAGCTGGTCGCAGATATCACGGATGTAAACGGAAATCGCCGGATCCTGGATATTTTTTACGGAAAGGTTGATGGCGATGACGATGTCAATGCCGATATCGAGCCATGCTTTTCGCTGTTTGCAAGCCGTACTGATCACCCAACGCGTTAACGGCCAGATCAGATTCGAGCGCTCGGCTGCATCCAGGAATCTGGCGGGTGGGAGCAATCCATGTACGGGGTGCCGCCAGCGCACCAATGCTTCAACGCTGGCTATTTCTTTGGTACGCAGGTCCAGGATTGGCTGATAGTGGAGCAGCAGCTCTCCGTTATCTATGCCGCGCCGCAGTTCACCGAGCAGGGCCAGGTTCTCCGGGCTCGAATGGTCGTCGGTCGCGGTATACAGGGCAAAGGGCATGCTGCGGGCCCGGGCCTGGGCGCTGGCGACGATGGCATGCTGCAACAGATCTGCGGCACTGTGACCATGTGACGGGAACAGAGCAATCCCGATACGCGGGTTCATTTGCAGGGAGAACAGCTCCAGCGCAAAGGATTCGTCGAAGATGTTGCCGAGCCGGCGTCCGGCGTCACTCGGATCATCCGCAGGAAGCGTTACAGCGAAGCTGCTTTCGCCAATACGTGCAAGTAAAAGGCGATCTTTGAGCTCCCGTGTCATGCGCTCGCCGATCTTGTGAACCAGCGCATCACAATCCGACTGTGAGAGCACCGTGCGTACCTCATTGAGGTTTTCAATTTCGATGTCGGCAAGCGCAAAACCGCCACGCTTCTCGATGGCAGCGCGGATACTGTCCGCCGTTTCCTCGAGAAACTGGCGCTTGTTTGGCAGCCGGGTAACCGGGTCGTAGCAAGCGAGGAACCGCAGGTGTTCGGTGAAATCACGATGTTCCCGGCGGATTGCCGCCTCGCGCAGCTCACGCTTCACCGCCGGTACCAGCCGGTGTAACCGGTCTTTCAAGATGTAATCGTGAGCCCCCGCTTTCATGGAAAGCACGGCAATTTCTTCGCCGATGGTCCCGGACACCAGAATGAAAGGCATATCCAACCCGGATTCTTTATAGATTTTCAGGCAGCGAGTGCCATCGAAGTCCGGCAATGAATAATCCGAAATGATCAGGTCCCAAGTGGGAGTGGTCAGTGCTTCAAAAACCTGCGCTTCATTGAATACCCGGCGGTAATCGGGCGCGAAACCACCGCGCTTGAGTTCACGTAAAATCAGTTCCGCATCATTCACGGAATCCTCGACCAGCAGCACGTGCAATGGAATCGGCATGATGTATCGTAAATGATAGCCCGCACTGTACAGAGCAGCCTGTAAAGATACCTGCCCCGGGTACTGTCAAGTATACGCTGCTGAAAGAGTTGACCAGTGAAGGCCCGCAAGGCCTGCCAGCCGTTCCCCTTTGTAGATACTTAGATATATGGAGCAAGCAAGCAGGCCAGGGTTTGCCAAATATCCCAGGCAAGGAAAGAATAGGCCATGGCGCAGGTGGTCAGGTTACAGCGCCCTTGCCGACCTTAATCCGCACCCGCACTTCGGTGCCCTGGCCGGGCGTCGAACGCAGGCTGAACTCGCCGCCCACAAGCCGCATACGTTCTTCCATGGCAAGCACCCCGAGGCTTGCACCGCCTCTGGCTCGCGTGCGCGCCGCCGCCACGTCGAAACCGACGCCATCATCACGTATGACCAGCTCCAAGACGTTTTCCACCAGCGCCAGCTGGATATCCAGCGCGCGCGCGCGCGCATGACGCAGCGCATTGGTGGCTGCGCCCTGCAGCACACGGAAACACGCGTTCTCAATCTCAGTGGACAACCGAGGGAGTACCCGCGGTACATCAAGCCGCACCTCAAGACCGCTCTTTCGCAGATGCTCACGTACATACCAACGCAGCGCCGGCAAAAGACCCAGGTCGTCGAGCACTGAAGGTCGCAGGTCGAGCGATAGCCGGCGCACCTGGCCGAGTAGGTTTACGATCATGGCGAGATTTTCCTGCAACGGCTTTTTCAATTTGGCTGGCGCGTCCTGTTTGCATTTATGCAGGCTGATCTGCAGGGCGGAAAGTGTCGCGCCGACTTCATCGTGCAATTCATGGGCGATGCTGCGTCGCTCCTGCTCCTGGGCTTTCAGCAGTTTTTGGGAAAGCATCTGCATTTGTAAGAGATAATCCTGGACACGCTGTTCAGCGAGCCGCCGGTCGCTCATGTCCAGGCCCACGCCCGCAAGACAAGGCTTGCCCTGCCATACAAAATGCCGGCCGGTGAAGTAATAGGGAATGTGGCGGCCGTCACGAGTAAGAAGGTCCGCTTCCACCGAGGATTCGCCCTCAAGAAAAACCGCGTTGATGCGTTCCATAACCAGCGGCCGATGCTCCTCTGCGACCACTGTCAGTATCCCCAGTTCCCGGACTTCCTTGCCGCTGTAGCCGGAGATTTGCTCAAAATGCTGATTCCAGCGAAGTAACTTCCCTTGCTCATCGATTACATAGAAAGCACCAGGTACACTATTGATGGAATTAATTATAAACTGTCTCTGTTCAGTCAATCTGCGTTCCGTTTCCTTGCGCCCGCTCACATCACGCACCACCGCTTGTACCCGGCCATCCGGCAGAGATTTGATAGCACTTTCCACGGCCACCCAGTGACCGTCTCGATGCCTGAGACGTCCGCCTAGCTTCGGCGGCAGTTCCCCGCCATGATCGAGTTGTTCCAGGTACGGGACGACCTCCGGATCATCCCGGTCTAAAATTTCGCGAATCGACACGTGCAGGAGTTCATACCGGTCGTAACCCAGCATCGTGCAGAAGGCCGGGTTGGCGAACTGGAAACGGCCGTCAGCCCCGCGTACATAGATTCCGTCTATGGACTCGTCCACCAGCTCCTGGTACTGATGGCGGCTCTCACGCGCCGCGCGCTCGGCCAGCACGCGATCATCAATGTCAGTGCATGTACCAATCCATTCGCGGATGGCGCCATCTGCCTGCCGGATCGGCAGGGCACGCACATCAAACCAGCGATACATGCCATTGCGCATACGCAGGCGATATTCAATGGTATAAAGTTTGCCGTCCTTGACGGCCTGTTGCCAGGCAGCTGCGACGCGTTCACGGTCATCCGGATGCACAGCCCGCAGCCAACCCCAGTCACTCATTGACTCACCGCTGATGCCGGTCAGTTTCTCAAAGGACGGTGAGTACTCGACAGTGACCCCCCCGGAATCAGTGTGCCACACGATCTGAGCGGTGGCCTCCACCAGCGAGCGGAATCGCTCCTCGCTGCGGTGCAGATTCTCCTCACCGCGCCGGCGTTCGCTGATATCAACAATCGACGCCAGGACACTCACGCCCTCCGGGCCCTCGATCGTATTCAAACCGACCTCTATCGGCACCTCGGTTCCGTCGCGGCAGACCCCGAGCAAATCGCGGCCGGCACCCATGGCACGGGCTCCGGGCCGTGACTGGAAAACATCCCGAAGCGCCACATGGCCGGAGCGGAGGCGGAGCGGTATCAGCACTTCAACCGGTTGACCGAGTAATTCCTCGCGCTTGTAGCCGAACAATTTTTCGGCCTGCGTATTCACCAGCGTCATGTGCCCGCGAGCATCCGTCATGATCAGGCCATTGGGGGCGAACTCCACTATTTTATGAAAGCGTTCTGTTGCGTAGCGCCGCTCTGCTTCGCGCTGGTAATTATCCAATGCAAAGGAAACATCCATTGTAGTTTCATCAAATGTGGGCAGCAATTCTTCGGTAAAAAAACCGGGTTCGCTGGCATACAGGTTGATAGTACCGATGACCTTATTCCGCAGCCGCAGTGGGAATGCCGCCGATGCGCGTACCCCGGCACGCCGTGCCGCCGCATGCCAGGGTGCGGTCGAAGGATCGTTAAGAAAATCGTTGCTGACCGCGTGGCTACCGGAGCGCACCGCCTGTCCGGCGGGTCCGTGCCCGGCAGGATCGAAGGCGTCACTGGCAATGCGCACAAATTCCACGTAACCCTTATCCTCGCCGTAGCTGGCAACCGGGCGCAATTGCTGATCTATAGTCGTGTCAATCAGGGTAATCGAAGCAAACCGAAGTTGGCCGTGCTCGACTGCAATCCGGCATATTTGTGGAAAGAGTTCTTCACGATTGGTGGTGCGCACAATCGCCTGATTAACCTGCGACAGCATGTCGTAAAGGTTTTTCTGCCGGACTAAGGCGAACTCCGCTTGTTTTCGGGCGGTGATATCAGAGGTAATGCCATCTATACGCACCACTTGATCATGTTCATCACGATAGGTCCGTGCCCAGTCCCGTACCCACACGACCGTACTGTCCGGCCGCAAGATGCGGTATTCCGAGTTGAATGTTCCTTGCGCGTACACCATTTTCCAAGCCTCAGCCACCCGCTCCTGGTCGTCCGGGTGAATCACCGCGCGCCACAGGTTGGGATTTTTTATGAACTCGGAGACGGAGCGCCCGTAAATCTGTTCCATGGCCTGGTTCGCAAACAGAGAGTGCTCGCCCGGTACTGCCACGGACCACACCGCGTCGTGTAGCGAGGTCAGGATGCTTTCCAGGCGTTCCTGGGTCTCGCGCAATTCTTGTTCCGCCGCCTGCCGCGCCCGCCGTTCCCGGGTTTCTTTGAGGGCTCGTTCCACCGCCGAGGGCAGGCGCGCCAGATGCTCCTTGAGCACGTAATCGGTGGCACCGTCCTTGATGGCGTCAATGGCGCGCTCCTCGCCGATGGTGCCGGAAACGAAAATAAAAGGAATGTCCGGGCACTGTTCCCGCACGATGCGCAGCGCATCCAATCCCGTCATCCCCGGCATGGAAAAATCCGAAAGGACCACGTGGGGTTGCAGATCGCGCAGTTGCCGGCGCAGATCCTCTGCGTTATCCACGCGCACGGAACGCATGGTGACACCGGTGTCGGCTATGGCCCGCAGGGCGAGCTCCGCGTCCGCTGCCAAATCCTCCACAATCAGAACCTTGAGAGGGCTATCCGGCTGCCGCGGCATAAGTAGGTTCCTGTCTTATCCCGGCGTCTTGTTGCTGATCATCCAGTAGAGGCCGATTTCCTCCACCATGTCGGCAAACTTGTCGAAATCCACGGGCTTGACCACGAAACTGTTGACGCCGAGCTGATAGCTGCGCACCAAATCGGTCTCCTCGCTGGAGGAGGTCATGATGACCACGGGAATGGTCTTCATGCGCTCGTCCGATTTGAGTTCCCGGAGCACGTCCATGCCGTCCATCCTGGGCATCTTCAGGTCCAGCAGGATCAGTTTCGGCATGACGTTGGTGCGGCCGGCGTAGGCATCGCGACAGTAAAGGAAGTCCAGCGCCTCGGCGCCGTCCTTGACCCACACGATGTTGTTGGCGATGTGTTTCGCCTTGAGGGTGCGCAGCGTCAGCTCCGCATCCGCCGGATTGTCCTCGGCGTAAAGGATTTCAACGTGCTGGTATTCGCTCATGTCGGCAGATCCTTGTTTGGCAGTGAAAAGAAAAAGCTGGCGCCCCCATTCGGTTTGCCCTCGGCCCATACCCGTCCGCCATGCTTGACGACGACGCGCTTCACGATGGCGAGCCCCACGCCGGTGCCGGGGAACTGTTCCGCGCCGTGCAGGCGTTGGAATACACCAAACAGCTTGTCGTAGTAGCGCATGTCGAATCCCACACCGTTGTCCTGTACATGATAGACGCATTCATCGCCGTCAATGCGGCCCTCGACGGTAATGCGCGGTTGTGTGCTCTTGCCGCTGTATTTGACGGCATTCGACAGCAAGTTGAGCCACACCTGCTTGAGCAGTGCGCGATCGGCCCGGGCATTTGGCAGGAATTTAACCTCTACCTCGGGTTGGCCTGTCTCCATGCCGGTCAATGCCTCGGAGAGCGCTTCCTTCACCAGGCTGTGCATATCGAAAGTGATTTCCTCGACGGGCTTGCGCCCAAGTCGCGAGAAAGTGAGCAAATCATCGATGAGTGCACCCATCTTGCGGCTGTTATCGCGTACCACAGTAAGTAACCGCAAACCCTCCGCATCAAGACGCTCGCGGTATTCTTGCTCGAGCAGGCGCGAAAAACCGTCCACCGCGCGCAACGGCGCGCGCAGGTCGTGCGAGACCGAGTAGCTGAAGGCTTCCAGTTCCTGGTTGACGGTTTCAAGTTCGATCGTCCGCTGCTGCAAATGCTTATTCAGGTCCCGGATTTGGTTTTCAACTTCCTGGCGTTGGGTCATGTCGCGGATTTCGCTGACCACCAGTACACCATCCTCTGTGGTGATGGGACTTAAACTGATATCCACGGGAAATTCGCTGCCATCCTTGCGTTGCGCAAAAAGTTCCAACCCGACGCCCATTCTCCGGGTCTGCGGTGCGGCAGTATAGCTGGCGCGGTGATGCTGGTGTTGATCACGGGAGCGTTCCGGCACCAACATGTCAATGGACTGTCCTATCAACTCCTCCCGCGCGTAACCGAACGATTTTTCCGTCTGGGCGTTCACCAGTACAATTTGCCCGCCAGAGTCACTGAGGATGACGGCATCGGGAGCGGATTCAAAAAGCCCGTGGAATTTTTCTTCTGTTTGCCGACGTTCAAAGATTTCGCGACGGATTTGCAGGTAGATGCCGATGAAAAAAATCAGCGCCAGTGAGCAGAGCAGCGCGTAGACGACATCCACGATCGTATCCCTGTGGCGTTCCTCCGCCAGGCGTGCATCCAGCAGCTGCTGCTCTTCGGCGTGCATGGCGTCGAGCGCCAGGAATATCTGCACGGTGCTGGTGGCGATGTGGCGTGCCTGCACCAGCGCCTGTGCCGCGGCGAACCCGGTAAATTGCCTGGCAAGCTGCACGTCCGCGACGCGTGTGCGCCAATCCCCGAGGGTGCGGGAGAGCTTGTCCAGGTGCCGCTGCTCGACCGGGTTGTCGCTGGTCATGTTGCGCAGCTGGATATAGTCCGTCGCCAGGTCCGAGAGCGCCGAGTCTTTGGTGTTCAGGAAATGATTGTCGCCGGTGATGACGAAGCCACGCATGGCGGATTCCGCCTGCAATGCAGCCGTGCGTGTGGCCTGCAGACGGTCCATAACCGCATAGGTATGGCTTACCCATCCGGCGGTGTTCACTAGTCTGTGGGTGGTGATGTAGGCCAGCACCGCGGTGGCCAGCAATCCGGCAAACATCAGCGCGAACACCCCAAGCACTTTGCGCTCCATGTTGACGGCAATCATGGGCAATTCTCTTGTTTATTGCGCGGCTGCGGACACAGGCTGTCGCAGAATCGCGGCGGCGAAGCAGCCTTGCACCGCAGGCCGGGCATGTGCATCCAGGCGGTGGCGCCGTACCAGAAAATCCCTGGCCCGCTGCAGTACCGCTCGGGCCTGCGGCGTGCAGGTGAAATCCGCGTGCAGTCCGTGCTTGCCGGAGAGGCTGGCAAGCGCCTGGCGCAGGTCAGCGGCGGTGTAGGTCATGGTCTGGGCTGTGAGCATTTTTACCACGACCGGCCCATTTGCCGGATCAGCCAGGTAGTTTTCCGCCGCCCGTTCGGCCTTGAGCCAGTCTTCCACGATGTCGGGGCGGGTACGGATCAGGTCGTTGCGGATCAGCAGGAACGCACCATCACGCCAGTGCAGGTCCGCCCCGGTAAGGGCCGCGTGCGCCAACCCCGTGGACTGGATACGCGTTGCCGCCGGCTGCCAGACGACGGCGGCATCCAGCAGTCCGGCGCAGAAGGCGGTGGCAATGGTGTCGGGATCCTGGTTATACACGGCTGCGGGACGGATATGGTAGGTCCGCAGCAGGTGGTCGAGAAACGACTCGCTGCAGGAATTGCGCGGCACCGCCATGCGTTTGCCGTTCAGCCAGCGTACCAGTGCGGCGCGATGCGTGGGCGCGCCCGGACGAACCAGCAGCACGCTGCACTGATTCTCACTGGTGGCCGGCACCGCAACGATGGCGGCATCCGTGCTGGTGGCCGCCAACACCGCGGGCACATCGCCCAGATAGGCGATTTGTATCTCGCCTGCCTCCAGCGCATGCACCAACACCAGTCCACGGCTGGCGATGTAAAAATTTACCGATGAGCCAACGGGCAAATATTGCTTCTCCAAATGCGCCCCACGTATCACGGCGGCCGACCAAGCTTCCGCATAATAGGGCTGGTAACCGACGGTAATTTTGGCGGGAGTACCGATATGGCCGTAGTCCTGGCCTACCGCTGTTGTCGGTGGAAGTGCGCTTGCCGCCGGTAGGCAAACAAGCAAAATTATCACCGCGCCAAAATACTCTCCGGCATTCTTGCGCCAGAAGTGCCGCGTTTTTTTAAATTCTCGTGTCATGGATGCGCCGGCATGCGATACATCGGTATATGGCCGTGATGTGATTGAGACGCCACGAAGCCGCTGGCAAGCGTTCTTACGCCTTGCAATTTGACGCGGCTCGATTTGCGGGCGTGTATTGGAAATCATTACTGCGCGAGATCATAGTTCCGCAGGTAAGTTCTTAATAAGACGTTGAATTTTTCTAGCTGAACTACTCCATGAACATCCGGGAACATGTTGTCTGTGTCGGTTGCCCTACCCGGCCGGACAGCCGTTTGTATACCCAGAAACTTAGACCGGGTCTAAAGTTATGTCAAGGTCAAACCATAGAGACTATGAATCGGGGGGGCTCAGAATTCCCTCAATAATCCCCTCAAGCGCCTACGCAAGCCATCAACCGATTGTTGGAGCTCCGCGCAGGCGTGTTCGTCCAGAGGTCCATAGCCACGCAGTTTCGAAGCGCTCAGTTCCTGAAATTCCACATCGGCGAACTCCAGATGCGTATGCAGACTCCAGCGGGCGGAGACCCCCGTTTCCGGATGCACTAACGCCAACTGTGATATGAGTTTTCCGATATCGGCACGAGTTTCCGCGAGGAATTCTCGCAACGTGAAATATTCATCTGCGGAAAATCCCGTTTTCTTCCCCTCCGCTGAAAGTCTCTCAACCTCCATGACGGACTCAATACTATCCAGGTGCTTGTTGATCTCTGCTAACACAGCCATGACATAGCGCTGCTGGCTGGCGTTCAGTCCACTCATGCTGGAGAAGCGTCACGCTGAATGCTAGCCAGCAACGGCAGGGCCGCCAATTGCAGCAGCACTGCCACACTCACCAGCCATCCGGGCCCCAGCGCATACAGCGCTCCCAGGATCACACTGCCGACAAACCAGGAAGCACCGAACACCGTGTCGAACAATCCAAAAGCGGTGCCTCGAAGGGCTTCCGGCGTCAGCGAGGCCACGCCCGCACGTACGGTACTTTCCTGCACCCCCAGCGCTGCACCCCAGAATCCTGCGCCGATCCAAATCCACACCGGATGCACAGCCAGGAACAACAAGGGCAATGTCGGCAGCGTCAGCAAAGGCAGCGCATACAACACCTTCAGGCCATAGCGATCAAAAAAGCGCCCCACTACAATCGCCGCCAAAGCATCCATGGCCATAGCCACCGCGAACAGTACCGGGATGAGCTCGGGAGACAGACGATGCGTAACTTGTAAATGAAAACCCACCAAGATGAAGTGGGAAAATCCCAGGATAGTCACCGCTGAGAAAGCCATGTAGCGGTAATAGCGCGCATCAAACTTGGCGCGCTTTTTCCCTTTCTCCACCGGCGCGGCCTCCGGTTCGATGCCGCGCGCACGCCACAGGAAAAATAACGCCAGCAGTGCCGGCACGACCAGGACCGCGAAACCCAGCCGATAGCCGGAAAACGCCACGGCCGCCGCCACCAGCAGCGGACCGGCCACCGCGCCCAGCTGATCCAAAAATTCATGCAAACCGAAAGCATAGCCATGCCCCAGCTCGCGGCCGGCGCGGGACAACAAGGCGTCCTTGGCGGGATTGCGGATGCCTTTACCGATACGTTCCAAAAAAACCAGCAGCCCCGCCAGCCAAGCCACCGGCGCCAAGGCCAACGCCGGCACCGCCAGCATGTTAAGGGTGTAACCCGCGCCCATCACTTTCCAGTGACCTCGATGGCGGTCTACAAATCGCCCCGACGCCAGGCGCACCGCGTAACCCAGGAATTCACCGAGTCCGGCCACCACGCCGACAAAAATCGGCCCGGCACCCAGAACCGCCAAGTACGGCCCGACGATACTGCGGCCGCCCTCGTAGGTGAAATCCGCGAACAGGCTGACGATGCCGATGCTGATAACGAAGCGCAGCGCACCGCTGTGCGCGCCGCCTGCTTTCACCGGCAAGCGTCTGCTGATAGTCACAAGATATTCCCCACCTTTCTCGTAACCGCTTACACGCGGCAGCTCACTGGCCAAGAAATGATGTGGCCCGATGGAATCATATCCTTCAGAGCCGCGAGCGCTGCCTCGGCGGTGGCAGGCTCATCAAAAAATTCCACTACCAAAGGTAGTCGCTGCGTGAGCCGCAGCAAGTCCGCTGAGTGTACGATGCCCTTAGCCCCGAACCCAGCGATGCCGCGAAACACCGTCACGCCGTGCAGCTTGTGGCGGTCATGCAATATTTCCATGATTTCAGTCAAGAGATTGCGCTTGCCCCCATGATCGGCTTCGCTGAGATAGATACGCACTAAAATCATGTCTTTTATCATGGCACTTTACCTCACAAGTTACGCGCAATGTAGACACCCACCAGCGCCGCAGCCAAGCCCAGAAACACCGACAGCAGCAGGTAGGCGGCTGCGTAACCTATCTCGCCATCCTCGATAAGCAGAATCGACTCCATGGCGAATGTGGAGAACGTGGTGAAGCCTCCCAATCCGCCTGCCAGAATTGCCGTGCGCAATACCGGATTGATAGTTATCCGATCAAGGGTCTCGAAAAACAAAAACCCCATAAGCAAGCAACCCATCACGTTGATGATAAGAGTTGCTAGTGGGAAACTACGTCCATACATCTGCTGCACCAACTGGGTTATTCCATAACGCGCGCAGCAACCCACCGCACCCCCCACTGCCACCCCGAAATACGTCCACATCGAAACCGACTCCTTGTGGTCAGATAACGCCAACAACCAGCACAAGCACCAGCAGCATGCCGATCAAGGCAAGATAAAAATTGAGATGGCCTGATTGCAATGCCCGCAAACGCTGCGCGGCACTGTTCACGAACCGTGTCAGCGGCAAAAACAGCAAGGCACCGAAAATCGGCGCGACCCGGTAATTAAAATGCAGACGTTTCAGAAAATAACCGCGGCTGGCGTGCTCGTGCTCCACATCCAGCGTCGGCCTGTAGATGAAACTGTAGAAGGTACGCATGGCATTGGAGAAAGTCAGCGCGGTGGTGGCTACCCGATCGTTGTCCCGCGACAGCCCTCCGTACCACACCGCCGCGCGACGCACACTAAAGCGTCGCGCAGACAGCAATAGCGCAATGGGCAGCAGTGCCAGCAGCGGGCAAACAATCGCGAGTAACGTGGGCGAAATGAACGCGAAACTTGAGGTCAGCGGTACCAGTATCAAACCAGCATGCATGGCAGAGGCCACATGCATGCCGAACTGCTGAAATACCGCAGTATCCAGCGTCTGTACCCACCAAGGCATGCCCACAGCCAGCGCCAAAACAGCCAAACCCAGGATACCGGTGGCATAACTTACCCGCCGCGGAATCCTTGTCGCCTGTAGATCGCCCTGCCCCTGCAAACCGATGCCCAATACCTTCACAAACGTGGCAAAGGAAATGGCGGCGGTAAGTGCCAGCCCCGCTCCAGCGAGCGCCGTCACCAAGCGTCCCGCCAGACTGTCCAGCCGAAACCCCTGGAATAGAGTCTGGAATACATACCATTCGCTCACGAAACCGGCTTGAGGCGGCATGGCAGCAAGACTCATGCCCGCGAATACCGCACCGACGCCGAACAGCCACGAACTTCGGCGCAATAACCCGCGTTGCGCGATGAGATAAGAGCCGGTAGCGCAAAAGACACCGTCGGCAGCGATGAACAGCCCGCCCTTGGCGAGTGCGTGTGCTGCAAGCTGCAACATGGCTACCATCCAGGCTAAACCGGCAAGCTCCACCCGTCCCTGGGCGCGAAACAGCACCGCCGCACCCAGCGCGGTAACTGCGATGCCAGCATTCTCCGCGGTGGAGAGACTCAGCAATTCACGCCAGTCGTCTTCCTGAAATGCGTATAGAGCCGCAAGAATCGCGCTTACCACCCCCGCGGCAATCAGCGATATGCCCAGGCCAAAGAGTACCGGCGTATCTGCCAGCCAGCGGATGTATCCTCGACTCAGACCGAAAAAAGCCGCGTTCAGGATTATTCCCGATAGCAGATTGCCAGTGGCCCCACTGCCGGCACCATAGGCAGCGGGGAACCATTCATAGAACGGCAGAATACCGAGCTTGGCTCCAAAGCCAATCAATAGCAGCATCCCTATCAGCGCTTGCAGCCAGGGCGCAAGGGCGGCGATGCTCGTCGCCGAATCTTGGAAGTTGAAGCCCTTCATCCCCAGTGTGCCCATGAAGAGAAAAGCGCACAACAAAGCCACGCTGCCAACTTCCAGCAGTCCCAGCATGAACAGCACTCGCCGTCCGCCGCCGTGGGCGCGCCGGCCGCCTAGGATCATCGCTGCTCCACCGAGGCTCATGACTTCCCAGGCAATCAGAAAAGCGATGCTGTCCTGAAGTCCAAATATCCCGAGCGCTCCAAGCAGGCTCAAGGCCGCACCTGCTATCCACCCGTGCTGGCCTTCCCCCGGTGTGCCGAGCCAACAGGCCGGAATCGCTGCCGCCAATCCGAATCCCATCAGCCAGAGCGCCGACGCTGAGAGTTCGAAGGTGATCGGCCCGCCGCCCACGCTCACCGGCAGTTGTACCGGAGGCATGCCGCCCGGCAAGGTGATAATCGCGAGTAAGACGCCCGCGAATGCACCCGCCGCGAGCAGTCGCCGCGCGAGTCTGGTAGCCCCGGTGGATAAGATCAAGAGGCAGGCAAGCACCCAGCAGATAATGACCAACAACAGCAAAACATTACTCATGGCGGTTTATATCCATATGATGGCCATCGCTTACGCGTGGGGAGGCACGCTCCAGCAGTACGAGTAATGCATGAATGATGGCGGCCGGATTCGGCGGGCACCCGGGAAGATACACATCCACCGGCAGCAGCCCTTCAAGGCCGTGGCCGGAACTATAGCCACCCGCGGCGACGCCTCCGGATATGGCGCAGGTGCCCATGGCCATGACCCACTTGGGTTCCGGCATAGCCTCATAGGTGGCAAGCAATGCGTCGCGCATGGCATAAGTGACCGTGCCGGTAACCAGAAGCACATCGGCAAAACGCGGCGAGGGCGTAAAGAAGATACCGAGACGATGCAGATTGTAGAAAGGATTGTTGAGTGCTTGCAGTTCCGACTCACAGCCGTTGCAGGAGCCGGCATCCACATGACGGATGTGCAGACTACGTTTGAATGCACCCTCAATCCGCGACTTCACTATAGCGGCTTCCGGTGACTGCAAGGCCTGCTTCCACCGAAGATCATCTCGCTCATGCGCGGCAAACGCCCAATCATTGCTGGTCTCCAAGGCACCAGTGGGACAAACTTCCACACACAACTGACAAACGACGCAGCGGCCATAATCCACGTTCAAACGTGCCTCGCCGCCGTGCATTAATGTCAGCGCACCCGACAGGCACACGGCCACGCATTCCCTGCAGCCAGCTTCGCATTTTTCTGGATGATAGCGCGGCATGCCGAGAGCATTTTTCTGCCCATCGTCCTCTCCGGCAGGCCAATCGGTTGTGGCACTACCGCGCATCAAACCAAACAGTGTCCACACCGGCATACGTCGCTCCTACCTGTCGCATCCAGCGATGCTGAGACCAAAACTTGCTTCGTTGATGGCATAATCCATCATGTTTGAATCGTGAACCGTATACGGGAATACGCGCCAATTCGAAAAGGAAGGTGATTTGATTTTGACGCGGCGCAATTTTCCAGCTTCGTCAAAATGCACGGCATAGTACAAGGCCCCCCTGGGTGATTCGCACCAGCCAAGGCCTTCCACATTGGGTAATGGCATACAAGAACCGCACAAAGCACCGTGTCGGACATCAGCCAGCAGCCGCGCAATCAGTGCCATTGACGCGCCAATCTCCTCGGCGCGTACTTCCGCGCGCGCGTTGGCATCGCCTATCTCCCGCACAGGCACTTGGAGCTGAACGTTGCCATAGGCTGCATAAGGGTGATCACGGCGTAAATCCCGGTCGAGACCAGAAGCGCGCTCGACTGGACCTGTGGCTCCCTGATCAAATGCAATGCGGCGGTTCAACACGCCGGTATCTATAAGACGGTCCAGATAGCCGGCGGTCCGCGACAACTGCCCCAGATAACGGCTAATATCAAGATGCAATTTCTGAAGTTCTTCAGAGAGTCCGGTGTAAACATTGACATCGCGGCGCAAACCGCCCGGCCGAAGTAGGTTGCGTAAAAGCCGGCTGCCACAAAGCCGCGCGTTGATCTGTTTGACGCGTTCCTCCAGCAACTTGCCTTCGACGTTGGCGACCTTGAGCGTGGTAGTGTCGGCCAAGTGACCGAAATAATGCAGATGGTTATAGAGCCGCTCGAATTCCGCGAGTAGTGTTCGCGCCCACTCAGCTCGCGGTGGGATCACGCAGTCACAGGCAGATTCAATTGCCTGGCAATAGGCGAGCGCATGGGCGAAGCTGCCGACTCCCGAGACGCGCTCGGCCAGCACAACGCCCAAGGCCGGCTCCAGCCCTTCAAAGCGTTTCTCCATCCCACGGTGCTTGAAGAACAGCCGCGGTTGATAATGCAGAATGTGCTCGCCCAGGTAAAAGAATAAAAACTGGGCGGACTCCATCACATCGGCGCGCACCGGGCCGAATGGCAGTGCCTGAACGTCATCGCCTAGTACCTCCGGGATGCGCGCCGGCTGGCGCTTGAATGGCATGGCGGTATCTCCCGGGTATGCGGGATCCAGGGGTGGTTTTATCGGTCGCGCCCCTTCCTGCAGCACCAACGGATAGGGTTCAGGATGACCCGTGAAGCTGACCCCGAAAAGATCTGTGATCTCGCGCTCATACCAACCCAGGAGTGGCGCAATGCCGGCAAGGCTCGGCAAGCTCCGGTCCGTCGCGCTGCAACGCCACAGCACAAACGATTGCTGTGCATCTTGAGTAGCGAGATAACAAACCTCTATTCCGCCCGGGGACGGAACCCAAGCCCAAGCCATCTGCATGCGCCCGCCGTCTTGAAGCAGCGCTTCACAGGCAGATTGAAGTTCCGCGGGTGCAAGGCGTATTTCCAATGCGCCTTTCATAACCTGGGCCCTATCAGTTGATGCGCAATGCCGTCAAAGACTCGCATTAACCCGTCCGGCCACCACAACCCCATAATCAGGAGTGGTACCAGGGCGAGCCACATAGGCACTACGCACCAGGCACTGGCGATCGCTCCCTGGGGCGTGGCTTCGGGTCGCCTGCCGAAGTACATGGCAGCAAAGTGTCTGAGGAAACCGATGAAGATGATGATCAGCAGGGTCAGCGTTACGATTGCCGCCCATAGATTTTGTCCGGCAAAGCCAGCCCGCAAAATGCTGAATTCGCTTAGGAACAAACCAAAAGGCGGTGCGCCCGTGATGGCCACTGCACCTGCAAGCCATAACAATCCCGAAACGGGAAATTCATGCAACACCCGGCGTATCGCCGGCATTTCCTTGGTACCGTAGCGACGCATGCTGTTACCTGCGCCGAAAAACATCAGCGATTTGTTGAGGGAATGATTCAGCATATGGTAGAGCGCCCCAGCGATACCTAGAACCCCGCCGAATCCGAAACCTAGCGCCAGGATGCCCATGTGTTCTACGCTTGAATAGGCCATCAGCCGTTTGACACCTTCCTGACGCACGATGAAGAGCGTCCCGATAAAAACCGAGAAGATACCCAATACCACCAGCGTGGTATGCGGTAACGAACCGATGTTCGCTGCGTCCACGATCGCAAGAAAACGCACAATGCCGAGCATGGCGGTATTGAGCAGCGCGCCGGAAAGCATGGCTGATACCGGTGTTGGACCTTCACTATGGGCATCCGGCAGCCAGGTATGCATGGGTGCCAAACCAACTTTTGTGCCATATCCCGCAAGCACCAATAGAAACCCGAGTTTGAGCAGCACTGGATTCATCTGTGGTGCCACCTCCCGCAACACTTGCCAGGTCATATCGTAGCTGGGTCCAAGTATCAGGCTGCCGCCCCAGTAGAGCAGCACGGTGCCCAACAATGCCAAGGTAATACCCGCCGATACTACGATGATATATTTCCACGCAGCCTCGATACTCTCCGCGGCCCGCTCGAACCCCACCAGGAAGGTACTCACTAAGGTGGTGAGTTCGATGGCGATCCAGAACATACCAATGTTATTGACAAAGACGGCGAGCAGCATGGTCCATGCAAAGCCGGCAAACAGTGCATAGAAACCTGGAAGTTTATTGTCTTCATTGAGTAGCCGCATGTAACCTACCGCGTAGATGGACGCCAGCAGATACACCACCGCTGTGCATAAGGCGACCCAGCAGCCAAATGCATCCATAAACAGATAGTCGTGCCAGAAAAACAACGGTGTCTGCACAAGAAATGGTAACGGCACCGCGGCGGCAAATACGGTAATGCTGGCCACCAGGTTCAGGTATTCGGCGATGCGTGGCCGGCGGATCAACAAGGCCCCAGCAACCGCCACTAACGGTGCGATCAATAGAACAATGAAACACAACGTCATCATCAGCCTATCAACCGTTTGAGTTCAAGACTACTGGTACTGCCCACGCGCGCCAGTAGGTAGCGCACCAGTACTCCGAAACATGCCACCGCCACCAGCAGATCAAACAAGACTACCAATTCGATCAGCAATGGCATGCCGGGAATCAATATTTGCGACCCCAGGAAGATGCCGTTTTCCAGCAGCATCAAACCAAGAATATGACTTACTGCTTCATGCCGTACGCTCAGTATCAGAAATCCAACCAGCTTCATGGTAAACATCACCGTGAGCGCCAGCACGACCACATTCTCAGGAAAACCGATGACCGTCGAAACGCGAAACCCCACCACTAAGGAGAAAACCACGCAAATCGCGCCTAGAATCAAGCTGGTCGATGGCTGCAATACAAGATGCAGCTCACGTTTCACGTGCAAACGTCGTAGGATACGCAGCACCAGATAAGGCAGAAACAGGCCGCGAAACAAAATGGTGAGGATTGCAATGAAGTAAAGCTCGGGGTAATGACCGTAGTAGCCCACTAAAGCGGATAACAGCGCAATCAACCAGGACTGGACGCCAAAGGCATACATATAATCCTTCAACCAGCGAGAGCCCAGCATCACGAACGACAGCAGCATGCTGGCGATGGTGATCAGGCTGAATATCGAGGCGGCCAGGGGATCAAGATGTGCTGCGAGCATGGTTCACCTGATCTGGTTGGCAATGATAGCGAGGATCGCCAGCAGGAACGAAGCCGCCAGGGGTTCCTGGTAACGGTAGAAACGCAATCGCGACTGCAGCGTCTGCACCACGACCATGACCGCTCCGATCAGGCATAATTTGAGTACCAGAACGACCGTCGCGGCAAAAATACCAAGTGCGGTACCATGGACAGACAATCCCCAAGGCAGAAGCAAAACATTGCAAAAAATTGTATAAAGAATGAACTGCTTCATCATGGAGGCCCATTTAAGCAGGCCCAGCAGTGGACCTGAATACTCGAGGATACGGGCCTCCTCGATCATGTACACCTCGATGTGGGTGCTGGAATGGATCGGAAGCTTGTCGGTCTCTACCAGCAACAGGATAAAGAACGCCAGTACCAGAAACAGGTGGGTGGGGCTCCAGAACACGGCGCTGTTTGCAACCAGCAGATGATTCACCACAAATGGCAGCATGGATTTGGCCATGAGGGTGATGCCGACGAACACCAGAATCAGCGTGGGTTCGGCGAGTATGGAAAGCATGACCTGACGGCTGGAACCAACGCCGCCGTAGGCACTGCCGGAATCCAGCGCCGCGAGATTCACGAAGAAGCTGCCCACGGTCAGAATCAGCCCGCCGCCCAGAATGTCACCCATGTCCGAGAGTGGCAATGGGTAGTTGGTAAGCACCGGGATGAGCAGCGGCACTGTGAGCATGGCGGTGAACGCGATGATGGGCGCCGCCCAAAACACCCAGGAAGCCGTTTCAGGGATCACCAGTTGCTTGTGGAAGAATTTCCAAAGGTCGCGGTAGGGTTGCAGGATGGACGGCCCGCGGGCGCGTTGTACGCGTTCTTCGTAACGCAGGATGAAACCCTGGATAAGCGGCGCCAGCAGCAACACCGCCAGCACTTGCGCAATTTGTGCCAATACCTCAGGCAACATGGCGGACCTTCTCCGCAGGCGCGGATGCGGGAACAGTCTTTATCGGGAGCGCATCAGGATACTGATATGCGGCGACCCGGCATGCCTTGCGGTATGCCATGTAATAACTCCTCTGAATTCTTCAGAATTCAATTAGGAGTCATTAGCCCTTTGGGGCGGTTCGGGGCGAACTCCATCGCCGCATTTATGCGCATAGCAAAACATGCGGCATGGCTGAATGTCAACTGACAACCAAAACGCGCTTCACATTTAAGAGTGGCCTAAACACACCGGCGGAGTATGCCAAGACACTGAGCGCTCGGTATCTCAAAGACCAAGCTTGGAACCTTACGGACCCAAAACCGTGCGTTTCGAAGCGGGGATCCGTTTTCGGGTGCAAAAAAGCCGCCGGCGCAATCGCAGGCGGCTTTTATAAATGGCAACAACTAAATTATCAGCCCAAATTGAAAACCACTGGTACCGAGAAATGCAGTTTCTGCCCTTGGAACTGGGGCGGCGGCGGCGGATAGTGGGCGTTTCTGACGGCATCCATGGCGGCACGGTCGAGGGAACGATCACCGCTGGAGCGGTCAATGCGGATATTGCTGACCGAACCGTCGTAGTAATCGAAACTCACAGTCGTCGTACCGGTAGCACCGGACAGGATTGCCTGACGCGGATAAACCTTGGCCGCATCAATTGCAGCATGGAGCTCCGCATAGAAATTAGCCCTGACCGCGGCAATATCCACCTGCGGCGGCGGTGTGGCCACCGGCGGCGGCTGCGGCGGCTGCGGCGGGATCGCATTCGGAACCGGGATTGGCGAGGGAATCGCCGGCACTTCGGAAAGCGGCTGCGGCGTCGGTAATTTCGGAATCGGCGTATTGGGCGGCGGCGGCGGCGGCGGCGGCGGATTCGGGGGGATGGTGATGACAGCCACCTTCTCCACCGGCGGCGGTGGCTCCGGATGCGTCACGTGCCAGATGATAATGCCCGCAAGTATAAGACCGATCAGTATCTCGGCGATTACCGCCAAGATAACTGACACACCAGATCGGGCCGTGAACAGACCCTCGCTGAAAACATGCTTATTGTCCACAGTCGGGCCCTATGGATTAATCGTTAGTGTTCTGGGCGGCGATACCGATTTGGGTCACCCCCGCTTCGCGGCATGCATCCATGGCAATCACCAGATCCTGAAGTGACACGTCCTTAGCACCGGCAATCGTAACGTTTGCGTGTGCTGGATCCTGCCCCAGGAGATAGGACGTAAGCTGATCTGGCGTCATCAGCTGGCCCTCAACCACGATTTGGCCGTGCGCCGGCAGACTGATGATGATCTTGGGCCGTTCGATGGTTACTGCCGTGCTGCTTTGTGGCAGGTGAGAGGCAATCCCGGTGGCGGGAATCATGCGCAAGGTGATCATGATGAAGAATACGAGCAAGAAAAGCATGATATCAATCATATTGATGATTTCAATTCTGCCCTTCTTTTTTTCAAAAAAGCCCTTCATTGCAACTACCTGCCTTGGCCGCACGCAACGGCCAGTTGAGTATTAATCATGTTCCTGGATAGTCCAGGGGAGCCTCAGGTAAGGCGGTTGACAAGCATTACCTTGATGGCTTCCATCTGGTGCAGGATCAGACGAACACGATTGTTAAGGCCGTTGAAGAATACCAGGCCTATGATTGCGACCGCCAAGCCAGCGGCGGTAGCTATGAGCGCTACTGCTACGCCACCGGTCACCTTGGTCGGTGCGGTATCCGCCGCCCCCAGCACCTGGAACGCCTCGAAGATACCCACGATGGTACCCAAGAGGCCCAGCAGTGGATCAAGTGTTACCACGGTATCAAGTACCCACATGCCGCGATCGATACGCGGGGCCTGCAAGAGGATGGTTTCCTCAATGAGCTCAGAAAGGCGCACCGGGTCCTTGACGTCGGGATACTTGAGAGCCACTTCAAGCACGGCACCCTGTGGATACTTGGCAGTGCGGACTGCGAGATCCATGAGTGCGTCACGGTCCACTTCCTCCGATTGCAGAATCACACGTGCAATCAATTCACCTTGCCTTACGACCTTGGCGAGATACCAAGTCCGGTCAATAATGATGATAAGCGCTACCAGCAGGGTAAAGATGATCACGTAAATGATGCCACCTGAAACGTTAGCGATATGAAGAAGCTCTTGAATATTCACTTATAAATCTCCTGCAATACCGGATTTTGGTATTCGGTGTTTACAAACGCGCATGAGCGCTCCGCGATGACTTAGATCACGCAGCAGCACCCTTCGCACCGTTCAGCTCATTTTGCGGGCCCCGTTTTTTACTCGAATACACCACGCCAAGTCAATAAGATACGGAGCCCGGGAGCATAATTTTATCAACTTCGCCCCCATATATCAGGATAATCTCTATCTCTGGAACCAGAGACAAGTTACTTTAGCATACGCCTGGAAAGGGCTAGAAAACAGGTTACTACCCATTTAAAGCATCTAAAACCGGGTTCATAAATATATCGGAAAATTTTCGGGGAAGCTTAATTTACCCGCCCCAGCACTTTGAATTGATGAGAGCACCCTAACCTACCCGTAAACCATACCCAGAGATACCGCCCCAGACCCAAAACCAGGCATCCACCCAGATAACTATGCCCGCTGCCATAGCCGCCATCAAGTCTATGTAAGTCGCTGTCCCGGCTATGTAAGCCACCGCCGGGAAAATGATGCGCACCGCGACGAGCGCCATCGCCAACACATATTCCATCATCCAACACCAGCGACGATTGCTAAATCTGGCTCCGGAAAGCCAATCCGGCAAGCACGTCCAACGCCACAGCACTGCCAAAAATGACACCCTTGCCGAAAAATCATGGGGCACATGGCCAATAGTCTCCAGTCTCCCGAAGTCAACGCAAAGGGCTGGCCTGAGATTGTCTACAGGCGATCAGGCATCAATATTATTGCGTGAGTGGCGTGTGCTCGCACTCGAACCTGACTTCTAATACTATATCCATCGGAAAATACCAGCCATGCCCACTCGTGGTGCATGGCTTTCATCAACAGGATATTCCCCTAGAATGCGCCACAAATTTCTTTACCTGCTGGCCGTCATTGGCCCGCTGCTAACCGCATCCGCTTATTGCGCCAGTACCCCCGCCAGCGGCAGCACCCTGGCACAATTGCCAGCCTTGAGCCCGCAGCCACGTGAAACGCTTGTGGACGAGGCCATAGCCGGCATCCTCACTCGCTATCACTACGGCAATCAGCCGCTGGATAAGGCACTTTCGGAGCAGGTATTCAAGCACTACCTGCAGAACCTGGACCCGAATCGCAGCTATTTTCTGCAATCGGATATCGACGGTTTTGCGTCCTACCGGGATAACCTGGATGATGCCATTCGGGACGGCAATCTCAAACCCGCTTTTGTCATCTATAACGTCTATCAACAACGCGTTCAGCAGCGTATTCGGTATGCGCTCGAATTGCTGGACCACGAACCTGATTTCAAGATCAACGAAGATTATATTTACGACCGCGACAAAGCGCCGTGGGCAACCAGCACCGCGGAATTGGATGACATCTGGCGCAAGCGCGTCAAAAACGACGCCATCGGCCTGTTGTTGGCTGGCAAGACCTGGAAACAGGCCGCCGAGGTCCTGCGCAAACGCTACCAGAACTTTGATTACCATGCCCGCCAGATTGCGCCCGAAGACGTATTCGACTTATTCATGAATTCCTACACTCTTTCCCTGGATCCGCATACCAATTATTTTTCGCCGGACCAATCACAGGAATTCCAGATCCAAATGAGCCTCAAACTCCAGGGCATCGGAGCGGCCCTCATCTCCGAGGGTGAGTACACCAAGGTGGCCCAGGTTATACCCGGTGGACCCGCCGCCAGGAGCAAGGAGCTGCATCCCGATGATCGCATCACCGGCGTTGCCCAAGGGGACAAGAGCGATATGGTGGACGTCGTGGGTTGGCGCCTGGATGACGTGGTGCAGCTTATTCGCGGCCCAAAGAATTCGGTGGTCAGGCTTCAGATACTGCCCGCCGGTGCGGCCCCCGGCTCACCGGAAAAAACCATCCGCTTGGTACGCGACACAGTGAAACTGGAAGCTGAGGCGGCACATAAAAGTGTCATCACTGTAAAACGCGGCACCCGCAGCTACAAAATTGGGGTCGTCAATATTCCTGCGTTCTACAGCGATTTTGAGGGGCGCTTGGAGGGGGAAAAGAATTACACCAGCACCACCCGCGACGTGCGCAAGCTGCTCCAGGAACTCGAAGCCGAACACGTGGATGGTGTGGTTATTGATCTGCGCAACAATGGTGGCGGCGCTCTGGATGAAGCCACCAAACTCACCGGCCTGTTCATCCCTCATGGTCCGGTGGTGCAGATTCGTGACAATAACGGTGACGTCGAGGTGGACGACGATAACGACAGTGGCATCGTCTATACCGGTCCGCTGGTGGTGCTGGTGAACCGATTCACGGCTTCAGCCTCGGAAATCTTCGCCGCCGCGATCCAAGACTATCACCGCGGCTTGGTTGTGGGTTCCACAACCTATGGCAAGGGCACGGTGCAGCGACTCATCGACCTCAACCGGTTCGTACCGGGAAATCAGGACGCGGGGCAACTCAAACTCACGGTGGACAAGTTCTATCGAGTGAATGGCGCCAGTACCCAGCGCAAAGGGGTAACACCAGACATCGTTCTGCCCTCGACTATTGACCCCAAGGAGTTCGGTGAGGAAACCCAAGATGACGCCCTGCCCTGGGATCAAATCCCATCCGCGGACTACACTCCTTTGCACCTGGGTCTTGTCACGAAACTACCCACATTACTCCAGTTCCATGAGGCGCGTATTGACCACAATCCAGGCTGGGCTTTGTTCCTCAAGGGTATACAGCAACTGGAAGCCGAGCGCAGTGACAAATCTGTGCCGTTGCTGTTAAGCGAACGGGAAAAACTACAGTTCGCACGTGATCATGAAAAACTCGATCTTGCCAATGCCTGGCGCCGACTCAAAGGCCTGCCCCCGGCGAAGAGTCTGGCGGATGCTTACAAGACAACAGGGAACGACAAGCCCGGTAAAATCGACGGCAATGCCGCTGCGGACGGTGACAGCGATGTGAATGCCCTGATACCCGACGTATTATTGCGGGAAACCGCCGAGATCACCGTCGACATGGTCGTGATGGACATAGGTAGCATGCCTAGCTTGCCGGCGGCGGCCGCTGGCAATTAAATTCAGTCGGACAGCATCACTGCTTTGGAGTGCGTTTCTTGGGCAGGTGCAGGCGGCTTAAGCAGGATACTCTCTATATCCCAATAACTCAGCCGCAGGATATTGATGCCAACCGGCTGGGCTTCGGCATCAATTGTGGGTGCCGTCTGGGATGGCAGCGGGATGTAATCCAGACAAGATTCTTCCGGAACGGTATCGGTCTCGCTGGCATAGGTTGCATTGCGGCACAAGTGCTCAACGCGGAAGCGCAGTTTTTCAGGCCGGGCTTTATCGGCGCGCAGTTTTACGACTACTTCGTAGATATGGTTGCCTATAGTCAGGCAATCATTGAGTAAGCCGAAATTCACGTCAGAAACAGGTTTGGTGCCGGCACTGCGTGCCATTTCCGCAATGTTGTATTCTGCAAAATGCAGGTACAAATATTGTGTGAGCGCCAGCAACCACAGATTCACCGTGCGTTTGGATGCAACGTTGATTCCAGGCCAAATCTGCTGCTTTTCGCGGCGCATCTCTTCCATGGCCGCCAACAGTTCCAGTTTCCGGCTTTCAATGGGCCTGAACTGCTTGGTAAGCTTGTCTATCTGAAACTGGATATCCGCGCGCTTGGCCTTGTGCCAGAATTTCTGCAGATTCGGTAGATGCTTTTGCAAATCACCCAATTTGTTACGCAGATTACGGCGCTCACGTTCCAACTTGTCGAATTGCTGCGCGAGCTCGTCAAGGCGGCGGCTCCGGTCCTTTTCCGCTTGTTCTTCGAATCCGGTACGTTCGGCTTTTTCAAAACGGCCGGCGAGATCCCCGGCCAAAGTCTGCAGCTGCTGCCTACAGGTATTCCAGACCGCCCGCAGGCGGTAATAGATGATGGCGCTCTGTCCACGCTCCGCATCCGCCAGCATTTGCTCCAGATTGGTAAGTTGGCGCTGCAACTCCTCATTGCGGATGCGTAAATCCCCGGCATCTGCTTTAAGCAGATCTCGCTCGGTACTGACCTGGTCCAGTTCGCGCTTGATTAAATTGCGGTTCTCAAACAACTCCACGAGCTTGGAGTTCTGATCCGACAATCCATTGGCTGTGGGCGCTTCCTGTGACCTGTCCTTTCCAGGTGCGATTTTTTTGTACAGCGCCGTCATGGATTGAGCTTCCTCAAAAAACAGTTTGCGATTCGGACTGCATTCGTTAAGACCTGGAAATCCTCAATCGTGAATAAGTCCAAGCTATACAAGGGTGGTTAATTTAACATAAATTTAAGCACGACAGGGTGACTGCAGGACGGTCGCAGAGATGCAGAGATCAAGGAGTATTCGTCCTGAAACACGAGGGCTCTGGATGCCAAAACCTTCCCACGGCCCCTAGAAATACCGGGGAAGTTATCCCAAGTATCAGAAATTATTATTGTATAGCGCGCTGTGGGGCTCGGTAGAAGATATGGTACGGACCCGTAGTCCCAAAAACCTAGCCACGACAACGAACATCTCTGCGGCCGGTCGGTGGACGCTCCGCGTCCCCGTTTTATACCTCCTCCACACCAACTCTAGGCCGCGGCGCGGACTCCGCACTTCGCTCCGTAGACTTCGCGGTACTACGTCCGCTGTGGCTGCCACAGAAGCTCACCCCGGCGTTTCACGCTTTCCTTGGCCCGTCATACGCTCTATCTATGATCTATAACCCGCTCAGTTATCTGATTTGGTGCGCACTCTCCAGGAGGGAGGTACGCTGGGGGTCCAGGAGTCAAAGCCATGCGAGTCCCAGATGACTCCGGAAATGCTCTGACCTTCTGAGGTCAACAGGATGCTGTTTGTGCCACTTGATGCAGCCGTGGCAACTTTGAACGGGTTGAAGAGCAAAGTAAAGTCACCCCGCTTGTTGGTAGTGACCGCACAGTCCAGATGGTAGGGAGGGTACCTGACCTTGAACACCACATCCAACTCACAGGCACTGCCATCAATGTTAATCCCAGCACTTTTCACTAGATAACCCAGATTCTGGGCCACCAGTTTTTCATGACCAGGGAACAGCGCCAAATTCCATAATGTTGGAAATGCTTGACCTGGAGCGGTAGTCACGGCAGCCGCAACGCTTGCGGAGGCAGGCGCTGTGGTGGTGGCGCTACCCTTAGCTTTGGTTACCATCAGGGATGCGGCAGGCGCGGAACTAGCCTTTGTATGGGAGTCGATTTTGGCGGTCTCAGCGACCGTGGCGGTTGTGGCTGGCGCAGCAGTACTGGCTGGCAGCGGTACTGTTAACGAGATTGCATTCGATACCTTGAAACCGTCGCTCACCGCGACAATATCCACTGGTTGCCCATTGATCGTGAAGTTTTTATGGGTTGGCTGGTCTTGGTTCACCGTACAGGAAGGCGTCCAAGGTTTGTTGGGACTCCAGGTCATCACCGTCACATTGCACGTCGAGCCTTCCACATCGATAGTAGCCATCATAATGAGCTGCTGTTTTGACGCCGGTGGCAACTGAGCCATGAGTGTGTAGGCTTTATTAGAGCTTGATGAACACCCAAAAAGAACCAACAGGACGCTTGTTGCTACACCACAGCGCGCAACCCAACGAAAAATCGAATTCAGCATGATTATTGCCTCCAGGTTCGACAATTCCAGAAAACTCCTAATCCTTTACCGACTGTATCCTGCAGCATTGATTATCATAGTGAAGAACAATGCATTCAGTGTATTAATTTGAACTTTTGCAACAAGGGAGTCAATACGCCGTCGGCACAGCCTGGTATGGGATTTTCGATGCCATCGTAACACCCGAAAACCCGATACTGAGGGCAGCCCCTCTTGACAGGCAGTGCTGCTTAGCCTTTTGCCGGAGGTGGGTATGCGCAATCAGGAATTTTGCCCAACAGGCCATGGATTATCACTCATGCAAAAACATGCCGGTGATCCAAACAATGTTCCAGCCATTTGCTAAGCAGTATGTTGAGCAACCAACGGCGCTCCAGTTCAACCGCAGCCGGCACCCACAACCCCTTAAAGACAATATGGCGCGGTTGTTCGCAGCAGCTTACCGCCTCGGCCAAACGCGCATCATGATAAATACGCACCAAAAGATCGGGATCAGTAGAGGTCAAACCGTTGCTATCCAGCCAATAGGTCATACGTAAGCTGGTGGTATAGCGACTGTGTTCATCCAACGTAAGGTGGATACTCAAATCACTTGAACTTGTGGAAACCAACCTGGATGGCAGGCGCCATAAATTGCCAAGTAACTGTCGCAAGCGCGTGTGATTGCCCTCATAAAGGGTCATCAACCCCGCAAAACTGCGCGGCCGCACCAAGCGTACACGTTGTCCAACTGTTTCTATGAGCATCCTGAAACTATATCATAGGCCCGCGAATCAACGGGTTTGGCAATACCCCCGCGTGGAGCAAGATGAAAATTCGTACCGTTTCCACCCGCCCTTTCAACGATCAAAAGCCTGGTACCGCTGGGTTACGTAAACCTGTTCGTACATTTCAGCAGCCGCACTATCTTGAGAATTTTATCCAGTCCGCATTTGACGCTGTCTCAACCCTGAAAAATGGCACACTCGTTATCGGCGGCGACGGTCGCTACTACAACCGTGAAGCCATCGCTACCTTGCTGCGCATGGCGGCCGCAAATGGAGTCAAAAAATGCATAGTTGGATGTGGGGGGTTGTTATCCACACCGGCGGCTGCGCTGCTTATTCCTCACATGGGCGGCGTTGGCGGCTTCATTCTCACCGCCAGCCATAATCCGGGAGGACCTAAGGGTGATTTCGGCATCAAACTGAATATCGCCAATGGCGGTCAGGCTTCTGAAACCGTCACCGACGCTATCTATCAAAGCAGCCTGGCAATCACCCGTTATTTCACGCTGGAGGCAAAACCAAGGGTTGAACTTGATAAGCTGGGGCAACAACAGCTCGGCGACATGCGCATCGAAATCATTGACCCGATATCTCACTATGTCAGCGTCCTGGAGCGCCTATTCGATTTCGAGCGCATCCGTGCTTTACTAAGCAACGGCGAATTTCGCATGCGCTTTGATGCGCGGCACGCTGTCACCGGTCCGTATGCCCGGGAGATTTTCGAGCGCCGTCTGGGCGCGCCGCCAGGATCGGTATTGCATGGGACACCTTTGGAGGATTTTGCCGGCGGGCATCCGGACCCCAATCCGCAGGATGCTGCGGACTTGCTTCAGCTTTTCAAAGATGCCGACAGCCCGGATTTCGGCGCTGCATCCGACGGCGACGGTGACCGCAACATGATCCTTGGCCGCGGTCTTGCGGTCTCTCCCGGCGACAGCCTCGCTGTGCTGACCGCCAACGCTCACCTCGTACCCGGTTATTCCGCGGGACTCGCCGGTGTGGCGCGTTCCCTTCCCACCAGCCATGCGCTGGATCGGGTGGCGCAGAGGCTCGGCATCCCTTGTTATGAAACACCCACCGGTTGGCGCTTCTTCTGCAACCTGCTGGATGCCGGCCTGGTCACCCTGTGTGGCGAAGAAAGCTTTGGCACCAGCAGCAATCATGCACGCGAAAAAGACGGGCTGTGGGCGGTGTTGTTCTGGCTGAATCTTATCGCCGCACGCTCCGAGTCAGTGGGCGACATTCTTATCAAGCACTGGCGCGAGTATGGCCGGGATTTTTTCCAGCGTGAAGATTATTTCATCAGAGATGCGGGGCAGGCACAGACTCTCATGCGCCTGCTGGGTTCGCGCCTCGGTGAACTGGCCGATGCAACCGTGGCGGGCTACACCGTCCAGGCCGCAGAGAATTTCACCTATCATGATCCGGTGGATCACAGCGTCAGCCTGAATCAAGGCTTATGGCTAACAACGGTGGGCGGCGGGCGAATCGTATATCGTCTGTCTGGCACCGGTACCCATGGCGCCATCCTGCGCATTTATCTGGAACAGTACGAACCAGACCCGGCTCGGCATTTCCAAACTTCCGCGGTGACACTGGCACCGCTTTCACGCATGGCGCGCACATTGGCACGGCTCGAAAGCCACGGCATCACGGCGCCAACTGCTGTCACCTGACAAATCAGAAACGGCGCTGGATGCCAATCTGATGCAGTATGGTGGTGGCGATTTCCTCGATGGAAGGATGCGTAGTGTTCATGTACGGCACCCCTGCCGCCCGAAAAATATCCTCCGCCTGTTGGACTTCATAGCGTACCTGATCGGATGATGCATAGCGGCTGTCCGGGCGGCGGTGATAGCGGATCTGCTGCAAGCGCGTCGGTTCAATGGTGAGACCATAGATTTTGGCCCGGTAAGGCGCCAACACTGTTGGCAATTGTCCGCGACTCAGATCATCCTCTGTAAGCGGGTAATTGGCCGCAAAAATACCGAATTGCAGCGCCAGATAAAGGCAGGTGGGGGTTTTCCCGGAGCGCGACACCCCCACCAGCACCACATCAGCTTCCGGATAGCGCTTGGTGCTAATACCATCATCACTCGCAAGCGCAAAATTTACCGCCTCGATGCGCTGAATGTAGGCGGCGTTATCCGCCGAGGCATGGGCTCGGCCGGCGGTATGGGAAGATTTCATGCCCAGCTCGCGTTCAAGGGGGCCGATGAAAGCCTCGAAAAAATCCAGGTACAAGGCTTCGCTGCCTTGAATGATCAGACGTAGGGCGTCATCCACCATGGTGCTGAAAACAATGGGCCGGATGCCGTCTTCCACACCCGCTGCAGTGATGCGTGCCACCGCCTCGTTCGCCTTGTCAATATTGGCGATAAATGGCAAAGTGACCTGCCGGAATCCGTCCCCATTGAACTGACTCATGAGGCTACGCCCCAGGGCTTCGGCGGTGATGCCGGTGCGATCTGAAATGAAGAATACTGTGCGTCGTTTTTCCATGCTTGGCCGTCAGGACAGGATGGTTATAACTATCATCAAACACGGCTGGAAATCTGCAATCCAGTATACCCTGCCAAGCATTGCAACCGGTCATTGAGGATTTCACCGATGGATGAGCGTTACGTCATTGGGTTTGAGCACCTTGGCATGCACGATGTGGACAAGGTGGGCGGCAAAAATGCCTCTCTGGGCGAAATGATCAGCCATCTCACTCAGCTAGGCGTCGTGGTGCCAGGCGGGTTCGCTACTACCGCCGATGTGTACCGCGAATTCCTCGCCCATGATGGTTTGGCGACGCGTATTGCAAAGGAACTCGCGCAACTCAATGTGGACGATGTCGTAAGCCTCGCCGCCACCGGTGCGTGCATCCGTCAATGGATTGCTGCATTGCCCTTCCCTGCTGGCCTGGAGCAGGCCATCAGCGCAGCCTATGCAACGCTGATGCAGCAATCTGGAAATAAAATCTCCGTGGCCGTGCGTTCCTCTGCTACTGCCGAAGACCTGCCGGATGCCTCGTTCGCCGGTCAGCAGGAAACCATCCTCAATGTGCGCGGCATTGAGCAGGTATTGCAGGCCATGAAAGAGGTGTTCGCCTCACTGTTCAATGATCGTGCCATTGCCTATCGCGTACATCATGGTTTCGATCATGCGCAAGTTGCGCTCTCGGCGGGTATCCAGCGCATGGTGCGCAGCGATCTTGGCGCTGCCGGTGTTATGTTTACCCTGGACACCGAATCCGGTTTTGACAAAGTTGTGTTTATCACCGCTGCTTATGGCCTGGGTGAAACCGTGGTACAAGGCGTGGTGAATCCGGATGAGTTTTACGTGTACAAACCGGCATTAGCGGCCGGCAAGTACCCCATGGTACGCCGTAATCTCGGCAGCAAGACCAGCATGATGATCTATGGCGATGGCAACAGTCACGGCCGCACGGTAAAAACCATCGAGGTGCACGCGGAGGCACGTGCGCGCTTCTGTATCAGCGATGCGGAGGTGATCAACTTGGCAAAACAGGCACTGATCATCGAGAAACATTATGCAAGGCCCATGGATATCGAGTGGGCCAAAGATGGCGCCGATGGCAAGCTCTACATCCTGCAAGCACGCCCGGAAACAGTCAAAAGCCGGAGAAACCAAAGCATTGAGCGTTACACGCTCAAGACGCAAGGTCCAGTGCTTGCTGAAGGCAGAAGCATCGGCCAGAAAATCGGCGCCGGCACGGCAAAAATTATCCAGAATATCAGCGAAATGAATCGCATTAAGGAAGGAGACGTACTGGTTACTGATATGACGGACCCGGATTGGGAACCCATCATGAAGCGCGCGGCCGCCATCGTCACCAATCGGGGTGGTCGCACCTGTCATGCAGCCATCATCGCCCGCGAACTCGGCATCCCGGCGGTCGTAGGCTGCGGTGAAGCCACCCTCAAGATCAAGGACGGCCAACCGGTCACCGTGTCCTGTGCCGAAGGTGACACCGGTTACATCTACGCCGGTAAGCTGGAGTTTGAGTATCGTGAGATCAGCCTCGACCACATGCCCAAGGCACCGCTCAAAATCATGATGAACGTCGGTAATCCGGAACGTGCCTTCGGTTTTGCCATGCTGCCCCATAAGGGCGTGGGGTTGGCGCGACTGGAATTCATCATCAACCGCATGATCGGCGTGCATCCGAAAGCGCTGATTAATTTCGAGGCACAATCCGCCGAAATCAAGCGGCAGATTCAGGAGCGTATCGCCGGTTACCAGGACCCGGTGAGTTTCTATGTGGAACGGCTGGTGGAAGGCATCGCGACTATAGCCTCGGCGTTCGCGCCCGAACCGGTGATTGTGCGCACCTCGGATTTCAAGTCCAACGAGTATGCCAATCTTATCGGTGGGCGTCAGTATGAGCCCCATGAAGAAAATCCCATGCTGGGTTTCCGCGGTGCCTCACGCTATATCGCAGCTAGTTTCCGTGATTGTTTTGAACTGGAGTGCCGTGCACTCCGCAAAGTACGCGAGGATATGGGCCTTACCAACGTGCAGGTGATGATCCCGTTCGTGCGTACCGTGGAGGAAGCGCGGCAGGTAACGGAGCTACTCGCCGCTAACGGTCTGAAGCGCGGCGAAAACGGCCTCAAGCTCATCATGATGTGCGAGCTGCCGTCGAATGCGGTATTGGCGGAGCAGTTTCTCGAATACTTTGACGGATTCTCCATCGGCTCCAATGATATGACGCAGTTGACTCTCGGCCTGGATCGGGATTCCGGCGTCATCGCGCATCTGTTCGACGAACGCAACGACGCCGTTAAGGCGATGTTATCCATGGCCATCCAGGCCTGCCGCAAATACAAGAAATACATCGGCATCTGCGGTCAGGGTCCTTCGGATCACCCCGATCTGGCCCGCTGGCTGCTGGAACAGGGCATCGAGAGTATTTCCCTCAACCCGGACACGGTGCTGGAAACCTGGCTGTACCTTGCGGGTGAGGCTAAATGAGCGACCCTACAATGAGTGCCCAGCACGACACCCGCTTCGAAGATCACTTTCCCATCCACGTGATGGTCAGTCACCACACCGACGTGGATGAAATCAACCACGAGACTTTTGAGATTGTGCGCAAGCTGCGCGATTTACATTTGGATGATAAACAGGAAAACGAGGCTCTGTCCGGTACTATCACCACCTATGGCGGCTATCAAACCCCGAAAAAGATGATGTTCCTGCACCGTCCGGAAACTGTCATTCGCCGTCTGCGCGAGGAAGTCATCCTGCCGGGCGTGGCGCGCTACCTGGAAAAGGCCTACGACAACAAAGTAGAGACCAGCCGCGCACGCCTCGTGTCCTGGGCCAATATCCTGTCAGCAGGCGATTGGCAGGCCCCGCACATGCACCCCAGTGTCGGTAATCTCGCCAGCGGCGTGTATTACGTGGCGGTGCCGGAAAAACCTAAACCCGAAGGCTGCATCGAGTTCCTCAATCCGCACCCCGTGGCCCATCATCACGGTATCAGCCTCACGCGCCGCTTGCATCCCCAAACCGGCGACCTCATCATTTTTCCACCCTACTACATCCACTACGTATATCCGTTCAAGGGTGGCGGCGAACGCGCGATCGTTGCCTTTGACGTCATCCTGCAGAGCACTCAGTTTGTCTTTTGAACATACCCGTTGCCGAAATATCAATGAGCCTAACCCCTGAATCAGCGGCTATACCGGGCGTTACCCTGCACAATCCTGCCAGCGGCGAACTGATCGGTCGCTACCCCTGGCAAAGCGCCGACGAGGTCCGCGCCGTGCTGCGCGCCGCACGCGCAGCCCAACCCGGGTGGGCGGCTCTGCCGCTGGCAAAACGCCAACGCGCCATCCGCGGGCTGCGCCGCTGGCTGATGGTGCACATGGACGAAACCGCGAAAACCATCTCCGATTGCGTGGGCAAGACCCGGGTGGATGCACTTGCCACCGAAGTCATGCCGACGGTGGCCGGAAGCCGCTGGTATGAGAAAAACGCGCAGAAATCCCTAGCGCCGCAACATCTGAAAAACGGCTCCCTGCTGTTCTTCAGCAAGCGCAGCACAGTGCACCGCATACCGTGGGGCGTGGTGGGCGTCATCTCGCCCTGGAACTACCCTCTTGGCATTCCCATGCACGAGATCGTGCCGGCGCTGCTGGCAGGCAACACGGTGGTGTTCAAGACTGCCCCAGAAACCATAGCGGTTGGCACATTCATGGAGCGTATGTTTCGTGAAAGCGGGCTGCCGGCGGGCGTGTTCCATCACATTCATATCGACGGGCCATCGGCCGGCGAATTATTGCTTGAATCCGGCAATGGAGTGGACAAACTGTTCTTTACCGGTTCGGTGTCGGTCGGCAAGCTGCTGATGGAGAAGGCTGCGCGTACGCTCACACCCGTATCACTCGAGCTGGGTGGCAAGGATGCCATGATTGTGTGTGACGATGCGGATCTGGAGCGCGCTGCCGCCGGTGCCGTGTGGGCGGGCCTGTCCAACGCCGGTCAATCCTGCGCCGGTGTGGAACGCATCTATGTCCATCAGGCTGTTTACGCGGGTTTCATGCAGCGGCTCACGCAAAAAGTGAGGGCCTTGCGCGTGGGCCATGGCATGGATTTCAACGTGGATGTCGGTCCGTTGTGTACTGACCGTCAGGTAGACACGGTGCGACGGCAGCTGGAAGAAGCGTTTCAGCGCGGTGCCACCGTCGCGGCCAAGGCAGGGCCGGCTCTGGAAGCTAATCCGCATTTCATTTCGCCCATGGTGCTTACGCAGGTGAACCACGGCATGACCATCATGCGGGATGAAACCTTTGGCCCGATACTGGGTGTCATGCAGGTCGCCGGCGATGCGGAGGCTATACGCCTCGCCAACGATTCACACTATGGTCTGAGCGCCTCGGTGTGGTCGCGCGACCTGCGCAAGGCGGCCATGCTCGCGGTACAAATCCGGGCCGGCGCTGTCACGATCAACGACCATCTGCTTTCCCATGGCCTGACCGAAACCCCTTGGGGCGGTTTCAAGGATTCCGGCAATGGCCGCGGTCACGGGCGCTTCGCTTTCGAAGCGGTCACCACGCCGCAGGTTATAGTCAGCGATTGGCTCAAACTTGCCCGGTGCCAGCCATTTTGGATGCCCTATGACCAGCAGGGCTACAAAGGACTGAGGGGGGTGCTGACGGTGCTGTACGGCCGCGGAATAATCGCGCGACTTGCGGGTTTGCGGCAGGCATGGTCATTGCTTCCGCGGATGTTTCGCAAACAGTAATCAGAAATTGGAGCTGGGCAGTTCTTCTAGTACCTCGATCTCGCCGGTGCAAGTGATTTCATCATCGTAAGATTCCATGTCCACACCATTCCAGTAATCGAGGGCGCGCTTGCGCCATTCCATCAATGAAATAGTATCACCCATGACCTGCTGTTGCGGGGCGCGGTGCATCTCGCCCGTAGCACGGACGCGGAATACTTTCTTATGATCGCCGCGCATATTTTCCAGCCAGAAACGCACGGCGCGTTCGTCTTCTGGTATCAGCCAGATGCAATTTGAACGCGAAGGCAGATCCGGATACATCTGTCGGCGCACATCCTCCAATACCAGCTCACGTACCATGCGCGTGGACAAAAACAAGCTGTCGAGGGTTTCCGCCAAGGTCATGACTGGATTGTAATGGTAGAAACCCAGATGCGGATCCTTTTTGCCCTGTTTGCGGTACACATGCAAGGCCCGGAACGCCACCATGTCAACGGTAAACACCTCGTTGGTTTCAGGATTAGTGATACCACGCCGCGCCACCTCGAAGGCACGCCAGGAGTTATTGGGTTCATCTCCGAACATGAAAGTGGCCCCCTCAATCCATTTTGGAGAGCTGTGTTTGTGAATATGATAAAATTTTTCGCTTTCGATATGCATGCTATATTCTTACCTTGGTTTGCTGTTTGCCCGGCCGAAGTAAATGTTTTCTGTCAGCGCAGCATCCACGATCGGAATCACTCTGTCTATCCTGATAACCCATGTGCGCCCTTGCAGCATTGCGATTAGAGTTGACTCGTATTCTATAAGTTTGATTCAAGTGGCATATCATAGCTTTTGTCTTATCGCGGTGACCGCCCGATACTCAATTAATCGCAGATTCTGCGGCTCTGATTTGCACTGGCATACGCCGCCTGCCCCAATCACCCGGTTTCTCGTTGAAAATACCCGCCAAGGCAGTACCACACTGCCGACATTTTCCGCTACCCGTGAGCTGCCATTTCCCGAGTTCATACCAGTCGCGCTCGATCAATAATGTTCCACATTGACGGCAGTAGGTGCTACCGCCCTTACGGTCGTGGACATTGCCGGTATAACAGTAATGCAGTCCGTTCTTGATGCCGATATCACGCGCCATGGTTAGCGTCCGCGGTGATGTCGGCGGCTTATCTCGCATTTTCCAGTCTGGATGAAATGCGGTGAAATGGACCGGCACATCCGGACCCAGATTTTCCATCACCCACTGGGTCAGCCCTTCGATTTCATTTTCTGAATCATTTGCGCCCGGTATCAACAGCGTGGTGATTTCTAACCATACTTTGGTCTCGTGTTTAAGATATAAAAGTGTATCCAGTACCGGCTGTAGATGACCCCCACAGATTTTCCTGTAGAACTCCTCAGTGAAGCCCTTCAAATCCACATTAGCCGCATCCATATGTTGGTAGAACTCATGCCGTGGTTGCTCGCATATATAACCCGCAGTCACGGCGATGGATTGGATGCCTAGTTCGTGACCGGCATCCGCTGCATCCATGGCGTATTCCATGAAAACCACCGGATCATTGTAGGTGTAGGCCATGCCGGCGCAGCCGAGTGCACGCGCGGTTTGCGCCAAGGTTTCCGGCATGGCGAGGTCCATGAGCCTATCCATCTCGCGGGACTTGGACATATCCCAGTTCTGGCAGAATTTGCAAGCCAGATTGCAGCCGGCGGTGCCGAACGACAGCACTGATGTGCCCGGCAGAAAATGATTGAGCGGCTTCTTTTCGACCGGATCAACACAGAAACCGCTGGAACGTCCATAGCTGAAGAGCTTGATCTGGTCGGCCTCGCGCCCGCGCACAAAGCACAAACCCCGCTGCCCTTCATTCAGTTTGCAGGCACGCGGGCAGACATCGCACTGTATTTTGCCGTCTGCCAGGGCATGCCAGTAACGGGTGGGGATAACGGTTTCAGGGCGGTTTTCCATTGGCAGGCCTGTAGCGTACTAAGCTTAAGTATATGACCGCGAGCCCTCGCATTCGCGCCGCTGCCGTGGCGGGACTGTTCTATCCGGAAGACGCCGCCGAGCTGCGCGCCCTGCTGCGACGCCTGCTGGCCGAGAATCCTTTGCGGGACCCGGCTCCAAAGGCCCTGATCGCACCCCACGCGGGCTACCTCTACTCAGGTCCCATTGCCGCGCGGGCTTACAACGCTTTGAGAGGGCTAGGAGAGGCCATCCGGCGGGTGGTGCTGTTAGGCCCGGCCCATCGGGTAGCCCTGCGTGGGCTGGCACTGCCCAGTGTAGAGTCTTTCCGTACACCCTTGGGCGATGTCCCACTGGATCGGAAGGCGATCACTCTGATTGAGGGCCTTCCGCAAGTGGGAGCTTCGGATCATGCACACCAACTAGAGCATAGCTTGGAAGTACACCTGCCCTTCCTGCAAACGCTGTTAAATGAGTTTACGCTGGTGCCGCTGGTGGTAGGTTGGGCACAGCCGGATGAAGTGGCCCAAGTGCTGGAAACCCTTTGGGGCGGAGAAGAAACACTCGTGGTAATCAGCTCTGACCTGAGCCATTACCACGCTTATGACTTAGCCCGTCAACTGGATGAGGACACCGCGCGCCACGTGGAAACACTCCGGATTCCCATCAAGGACCACCAGGCCTGCGGCGCCATTCCCATCAACGGTCTGCTAACGGTGGCGCGTGCACGCAACCTGCGGGTTCAGCGTCTCGATCTGCGCAATTCCGGCGACACTGCCGGTACCCCCGAGCGTGTGGTGGGTTACGGGGCTTGGGCCTTATATGACGCTTGACGCCAGCGCTCGTGCAACCTTACTCAAAGCTGCACGCCAGACC
>JADEYI010000343.1_pt1 | contig 71088 bp, 64 predicted proteins | sample 8542331 | NCBI WGS metagenome assembly JADEYI01 (sample SAMN16510988, study PRJNA670497) | mine drainage metagenome | isolation source: biofilm near Copperflume 1 | place: Germany: Marsberg coppermine Kilianstollen | collected 2018-02 | reverse complement strand
AGCCGGCGTCGCCGAAGCTGAAGATGCCGCCGTCGGAGGCCACCAGCCAGTAGCCGCCATCGTCGGCGGTCGGGGCCATGCCGACCACCGGCCTGTTCAGGGCGATGGCCCCGGTCGAGCCCAGGAACCCGGCGAACCCGAAGGTGAAGATGCCACCGTCGGAGGCCACCTCCCAGTAGCCGGGCAGTACGTAGGCGTAGCGGTCCTGCGGCACGGTGCGGCTCGTCCCGCCCACATCGGAGACGGTGACATCCACCACCGCCCCGCCCGAGGGGCCTGGTGGCACCACGGCCACCAGCGTGCTCGGCGACAGGACGAAGAAGATGGCCGCAACGCCACCGAATCTGACTGACGTCGCTCCGGAGAAATTGGACCCGCTGATCGTGACCGTGTTGACGCCGCCCACCGCCCCCTTGGTCGGCAGGACCCGCGTCACCGAAGGGCAACTCGGCGGCGAGGACAAATAGGCCGCCAGGGTGGTGGCGATCGGCGATCCCCATCCGCTGGCCACGTCGTAGTTGGCCGTGGCCGGGTAGAGCCCATCGCTGGCGCCGAGCACGGCGTTGTTGCCCACGGTCACGTCGTTGAACGGCGAGACCGCGCAGGCGCCCGCCCCGTACAGCGTGGGGTTCATCATCCCGGCCGAACCGAAGAGGCCCTGGTCGATGACGGCGATCATCGCCCCCCACAGGGGCGAGGCGGCGCTGGTCCCGCCGGCCACCGTCCAGTTGCCGTTGAACCGGATGGCGTAGCCGTGGAGGGGATCGGAGGACGCCGACACATCGGGCACCTCCCGGCAGCTCGACTTGGCCAGCGCGGTGCACCGGGCCACGGCCGCGGAGGCGCCCACCCCCGGGCCGAACTGCCACGACGGCATGCCGAAGGCGGACGAGACACCGCCCCCTCCGGATCCGAAGATGTTCTTCCACACGGTCTCGGCCGGCGGCGGCCCCGGAGACAGCAGCGTCGTCCCCCCGACCCCGGTCACATTGGGTTGATCGGCCGGGTCGTCCACGCTCACCGTGGCCGTGAGATCGACCCCGGGCACGTAGCAGTCGGTCGACCCGGAGTCCCCGGAGGCGGCCACCACGGTCTGGCCCTGGGCCGCCGCCTGGGCGAAGAGCGTCGACTCGATGGCCTGCACCCCGGGCTGGGCCGCCATCTCCGGCTCGCACAGACCCCAGCTGGTCGAGATCACCTTGAGCGACGGGTCGTTGACCATGGCGGCGTAGGTGTCGAGGGGTCCGGCGCCTCCCTGCGGGCCGGTGTACACCCTGATCGACGCCCCCGGTGCCAAACCGGCCGCGTCCTCGATGTCGAGGGCGGCCTCGCCATGACCCGGACCGCTCCCGGCACCTCCGTCGACCAGGGCGTTACTAATCGGGTTGGCGAGCAGGTAGCAGGCCTGGTAGGCGGCAATGTCGCTGGCGGCGAACGGCTCGAGCTCGTAGATGCCGATGGTCTGACCGATGCCCGTCTTGCCCCCGCCGTAGAGGCCGCTCAACCCGTAGGCGGAGGCGAGCTGGTCGGCGGTGTACCCGCCCGTGCTGGTGGCCTGGGCACACGGCACCGGTCCCACGTGAGGCACCGGCGACCGCGGGCTGGGGGCGGTATTGGTGCCAGGAGTCAGCACGATCTGGGGTTGGGGCTGCGCCACCGTGCTCAGGCCCACCACACCCTCCAGGGACGATGCCAGCGTCGAGGGCACGGCCGGGGCATTCTCCGAGAACCGCGCCACGCGCCCACCGGGGAGCCGGGTGTCGACCAGCGTGACACCGAAGGCGCCGGCCATCTGGCGGGCGGTGCCGGTCACCGGGATCAGCAGACCGTCCGGCGAGGTCGCCCCGGGATGAAGGCCGGCAGAGGACAGCCAGCTCCGCACGCCGTCGATCACGGCCGCGGTCGGCCCGAACGTGGAGCCGAACTGGCCGGCGCCCAGGTAGTGGTGGTACTGCGCCGAGCCGGGCGTCGACACCGCGGCCACGAACGCATCCAGTGCCGCCGGATCCCGCGGCTTCAGCGACACGTCGGCCGTGATGCCGACGGCGCCGTCGGTGGCGCCGATGACCGAAGCGCCCCGGGGCAATACGGGGGCACGACCCACCGTTCTCGTCGCAGGGGAACCGGCCGCCCCGGCCACGTCGACGGTGGCGACAGAGCCGACCAAGGTGACCAGCACGAGCGAGGTGACCAGGGCCACCAGGGACTGGCCCGGTCTCTGCCTGGTCATGGCCGACAGTCTGGCCTAATTCGAGTGGCCGCGTTCATCACCCGGGTCGATATCCTCCGGCCCCTCGTTCCGCCAAGCGCGCAGGCGTTCGGCCACGATCGCTTCGTGGCCCCGGTCGCTCGGCTCGTAGTAGCGGCTCCCGGCCACGTCGGCCGGGCGGTATTGCTGATCGACCCAGGCCTCGGGGCGGTCGTGGGGATAGACATAGCCCTCGCCGTGACCGATGGCCCCCGCGCTCCGGTAGTGGGCGTCGCGAAGGTGGGGAGGCACGTCCCCGCGGGGTCCCTCTCGGACGTCCCGCTGGGCCCGGCCCAGGGCCACGGTCACCCGGTTCGACTTCGGGGCGCAGGCTAGGTGCACCACGGCCTGGGCCAGGTTGAGCTGAGCCTCCGGCAGCCCCACGAACTCCACGGCCCGGGCGGCGGCATCGGCCACCACCAAGGCCAGGGGGTCGGCCTCGCCGATGTCCTCGCTGGCCAGGATCACCAGGCGACGGGCGATGAAGCGGGCGTCCTCGCCGGACTCGAGCATCCGGGCCAACCAGTACAGGCCGGCGTCGGGATCCGAGCCTCGGACCGACTTGATGAAGGCGCTGATCTGGTCGTAGTGGGCGTCCTCGCCGTAGTGCTGCAGCCGGGAGTGGCGGGCCCGCTCCACATCCCCCAGCGAGATCGGCTCCGGTCCGGACAGCGCCACCGCCACCTCGAGGGTCGTGAGCACCGCCCGGGCGTCTCCGTCGGCCAGGCCGACCAGCGCGGACACGGCCTCGGGCTCGGCGGTGGCGCCTTCGGCACTGAGGCCCCGGGCCACCACCTCCTCCAGCTCCTCGATGGAGAGCGGCTCGAGCCGCCACAGGGTCGAACGCGACAGGAGCGGCGCGTTGACCTGAAAGAACGGGTTCTCCGTGGTGGCCCCGATGAGCACCAGGAGCCCTTCCTCCACCGAGGGCAGCAGGGCGTCCTGCTGGGCCCGATTGAACCGGTGGACCTCGTCGAGGAAGAGGATGGTCCCCCGGCCCTGTTCGCCCAACAGCTGGCGGGCGCCGTCGACGACCTCGCGCACGTCCTTCACCCCGGCGCTCACGGCGGACAGCGGCACGAAGCGCTTGGCGGTGGCAGCGGCCACCACCGATGCCAGCGTGGTCTTGCCGGTGCCGGGGGGTCCCCAGAGGATCGCCGAGGTCAGCCGATCGGATTCGATCAGGGCCCGGAGAGGGGCCCCCGGTCCCACCAGGTGCTGCTGGCCGATGATCTCGTCGAGGGTTCGGGGCCGGAGCCGGGCGGCCAGTGGTGCCCGGGTGGCCAGCCGCTCCTCGGCCGCCCCCGAGAACAGATCGCCGCCGGCCACGATGCGTCGCTCAGCCCTTGGACGGGATCAACTGCAAGCCGAGGCCGGCCAGCACGCCCGGCGCCAACGGCTTTGGTGCACCGGTCATCGGGTCCGCCCCCGACTGGGTCTTCGGGAAGGCGATCACCTCGCGGATGTTGTCCTCGCCGGCGAAGATGGCCACCAGCCGATCGAGCCCCACGGCGAATCCGGCATGGGGGGGCGCTCCGAACCGGAAGGCACCGAGGAGGAACCCGAACCTCGCCTGTGCCTCCTCCTCCCCGATGCCGAGCACCGAGAACACCCGGCTCTGGATGTCGGCGCGGTGGATACGCACGCTGCCCGAACCGAGCTCCCATCCGTTGAGCACCAGGTCGTAGGCCTGGGAGCGCACCGAGGCCGGGTCCGACTCCAATCGATCGAGGTCCTCGGGGTGGGGCATGGTGAAGGGATGGTGGGCGGGGACCGGGTTGCCGGCCTCGTCGAATCCGTCGAACATCGGGAAGTCCACCACCCACACGTACCGGTAGGGGCCCTCGCCCACCGGGCGGCCCCCCAGCTCGACGCGCAACTGACCCAGCACCGTGCACGCCAGCCGATACTCGTCCGCCACCACCAGGACCAGGTCACCGGCCGAGGCGCCGGTGGCCGACAGCAGCCCGGCCCGCTCCTGGTCGGAGAGGAACCGATCGAGGGGCGAGTCGAGGGCCAGGGCCGGGTCGTCTCCCCCTGTGCCCGGGTCGGCGGTGACCCGGAACCAGGCCAGGCCCTTCGCCCCCAGCTGCTTGGCCCGGTCGGTGATCCCGTCCAGTCGGGAGCGGCTCAACCCGGCGCCGTCCTGGAGCACGATGGCCTTCACACTGGCGGCTCCGAAGGCCTTGACCCCGGTGCCCTCGAAGACGGCGGTGAGGTCGATGAGCTCCATCCCGAAACGCAGGTCGGGCTTGTCGGTGCCGTAACGGTCGAGGGCCTCGGCCCAGGTCATCCTCGGGATGTCGGTGGGCCGCACACCGGTGACGGCCTCGGCCGCATCGAGGACGGCCTCGGACACGAATTCGAGCACATCCTCCTGACCGGCGAACGAAGCTTCCAGGTCGAGTTGGGAGAACTCGAACTGCCGATCGGCACGGAGGTCCTCGTCGCGCAAGCAGCGGGCGATCTGGAAGTAGCGGTCCACGCCGGCCACCATGAGCAACTGCTTGGCCAGCTGGGGGCTCTGGGGCAGGACGTAGCAAGCGCCGGGGCTGAGCCGACTGGGGACGGTGAACTCCCGTGCCCCTTCCGGGGTGGGCGCCCACAGCAGGGGCGTCTCGACCTCGACGAAGCCCTGGCGGTCCATGGCCGCCCGCAGGGCCCGGTTGACGGTGGCCCGGAGGCGCAGGTTGGCCTGCATACTCGGTCGCCGGAGATCGACGAAGCGATGCTTCAGGCGGACCACCTCGTCCACCTCCACCCGGTCGGCCACCGCGAAGGGGGGCGGCTCGGCCGGGTTGAGCACGGTCACCACGCACTCCCCGACCTCGACCTCGCCGGTCGGGAGCTCGGCGTTGGCAGTCCCGTCAGGCCGGGGCCTGACCACGCCCTCCACCGCGATCACGTACTCACTGCGCACGTCGACCGTGCCCGGTACCACGCACTGCACGATGCCGGTGTGGTCGCGCAAGTCGACGAAGGCCAGATGCTCGCCGTGGTCCCGGCGCTTGGCCACCCAGCCGCACAGGGTGACGGCGGCACCGACGTCCTCGACACGCAGGGAACCGCACAGCCGGGTGCGCATCGACGTGGCTTCGGTCGATGATGGGGAGGCGGTCACGAGCGGTCCTTTCGGGTGCGGGCCCGACGGCGGGACCCGCTACACAGTAGAGGCGGGACCGGCTGCGTCGTGACGGGACCGATCGTCACCGATCGGGTCGTGACCGGCCGCATCACGTACCGCGGCCACCACCCCGTCCAGCGGGACGGTCCGTTGCCCGCCGGACCCGCGCAGGGGGCGCAGGGTCACCACGCCCCCGGCGACCTCGTCCGGTCCGATGATGACGGCCACCCGGGCCCCGGAGCGATCGGCCGACTTGAGCTGCGACTTCATCGAGCGATCGTCGAAGGCCCGGTCGGCCCGCAGCCCGGCCCGCCGCAACGTGTCGGTGAGGTCCCGGGCCGCAGTGCCGCCGGCCACGTCCACGACATAGGCGTCGAGCGGTACCGGGGCGACGGGGAACACACTCTCGGCATCGCAGGCCAGCAGGAGTCGCTCGACGCCGATGCCGAAGCCGATGCCCGGGGTCGGCGGGCCGCCCAGCATCTCGACCAACCCGTCGTAGCGGCCCCCTCCCCCGATGCCGTTCTGCGCCGCTTCCAGCGCCTCCGAGGAGAACTCGAAGGTGGTACGGGTGTAGTAGTCGAATCCGCGCACCAGGCGGTGATCCAGGACGAATGGGATTCCGAGCGCTCCCAGGCCGGCACGGACGCGCTCGAAGTGCCGGCGACACGGGTCGCACAGGTGGTCGGCCAGGGAAGGAGCCCCGGCGGTGACGGCTCGGCACTCCGGCCGCTTGCAGTCGAGGGCCCGGAGGGGATTGGCGTCGAGCCGCTGGCGGTGCTCGGGACACAGCTCATCCCGGTGCTCGGAGAGATAGGCGCGCAGCAGTTCGAGGTAGGCGGGTCGGCAGGCCTGGTCCCCCATCGAGTTGAGCCGCAGCTCGAATTCGGCCAGGCCCAGGGACCGGAAGAACCCTTCGGCCAAGGAGACCACCTCGACGTCGAGGTCCGGGTCCGCCGGCCCGAGGGCCTCGACCCCGAGCTGATGGTGCTGGCGGTACCGGCCGGCCTGGGGCCGCTCGTAGCGGAAGGCCGGCGTGGCGTACCAGGCCTTCCAGGGCAGCGGAGGGCGATGCTGGACGAAGGCCCGCACGACGGGGGCGGTCCCCTCCGGCCGGAGGGCCAGGGCACGTCCGCCGCGGTCCTCGAATTCGTACATCTCCTTGCCCACCACGTCGCTGGCCTCGCCGATGCCCCGACGGAAGACCCGCACATCCTCGAAGATCGGGGTGTGGGCCAAGCCGTAACCGGCCCCCTCCACCCGTGAGGCGAACGCCGCCAGCAGGGACTCCCACCGGGTGGATTCGGGCCACAGCACGTCGTGGGTGCCACTCGGGGCGCGCGCCACCGTCGAGTCGTCGGGCACGGGCGCTCAGTCCCGCTTGCCGGGGAGGATGCGGTACACGTCGTAGACCGCATCGAGATGCCGGATCAGATTGAGCACCGAGTCGAGATGGCCCGGATCGGCCAGCTCCACATCGAAGCGCATCCGGCTGATCCGGTCGGGATCGGTCTGCGTGTTGGCCGAGACGATGTTGAGATGGTGCTCCGAGACCACTTTGGTCACGTCGGTGAGCAGTCGGGACCGGTCGATGGCCACCACCTCGATGGTGGCCACGAACACGCCGGAGGACCGATGGTCCCACTCGACCTCGATGAGGCGCTCACGCGAGCGACTGGCCAGCGAGGCGGCGTTGGCGCAGTCAGCTCGGTGCACCGACACCCCGCGGCCCCTGGTCACGAAGCCGACGATCTCGTCGCCGGGGACCGGCGTGCAGCACCTCGAAAGGCGCACCATCAGGTCATCGAGGCCCTCGACATACACCCCGACGGCTGAGCCCCGTCCAGGTCGATGTGCGGTCGGCTGTTGCCGGGCCGTGACCGGCAGCTGCTCCTCGTAGACGCCGCCGCGCAGGTCGCGGAGCATCCGTTGGGCCACCGCCCGGGCCGACACCCGGTTGTCGCCGATGGCGGCGTGCAGGGCGTCGAGATCGGCGTAGTTCATGGTGGTGGCCAGGTCGGCCAGGGCGTGCTCGGAGGCCAGCTTCTGCACCGGGAGACCCTCGCGGCGCAGCTCCTTGATCAGCTCCTCACGACCGAGGTCGATGGCATCCTCCCGGCGCTCGCGGGAGAACCACTGGCGGATCTTGGTCCGGGCCCGAGAGGAGGCGACCATGCCCAGCCAGTCGCGCGACGGGCCCGCCGTGGGCGCCTTGGAGGTGAAGATCTCCACGGTGTCGGCCGAGTTGAGCTTGGTGTCGAGCGGAACCAGGCGACCGTTGACCTTGGCCCCGATACAGCGGTGCCCGACCTCGGTGTGGATGGTGTAGGCGAAGTCGACCGGCGTGGCGTTGGCCGTGAGGGCGATGACCTTGCCCTTGGGGGTGAAGACATAGACCTCGTCCTCCTCGAGGTCGAGCTTCAAGGCCTCGAGGAACTCGATGGGGTCGGTGGTCTCGTTCTGGAAGTCGACGATGCGCTGCATCCACTCGACTTCCGCAGTGGTCGACGACGTCTCCTTGGCCAGGGCCAGCCGCTCGGCACGCCGATCGCGCTCGGCCATCTCCGCCCGCTGGGCCGGGGTCATCGAAGACCCCTTCTTCTTCGTGTCGGCCGAACGCTTGGACGAAGCCTCCTTGGCTGCGCCCTTGCCACCCCGTACCCGGGTGGTGACGGCGGCGATGGCGCTCTTGCCCCCCTTGGTCGTCGTGGTCGGGCCCGCATCGGGACGACCGGTGCTGTCCTTGTAGCCCCAGTGGGCGGCGATCCCGTACTCGGCGCGGCGGTGCATCTCGTGGGTGCGGACCTGGACCTCGATGGGCTTGCCGTCCAGGCCGATCACCGTGGTGTGCAGTGATTGGTAGAGGTTGAACTTGGGGGAGTTGATGTAGTCCTTGAACCGGCCCTGCACCGGAGGCCAGATGGCGTGGATCGACCCCAGTGCGGCCCAGCAGTCCTTTTCGGAGTCCACGATGACTCGGATCCCCACCAGGTCGTAGAGGTCGTCGAACTCCTTGCCCCGCACCACCATCTTCTCGTAGATGCTCCACAGGTGCTTCGGCCGGCCGGTGACCTCGGCGTCCACGCCGGAGGCGGCCAGACGCTCCCGCACCGCCACGAGCACCCGGGCCAGGAACTCGTCCCGCAGCGGGGCCCGGCTGGCCACCATCTGCTCGATCTCCGCGTAGGGCTTGGCATGGAGGGTGGCGAAGGCGAGGTCCTCCAACTGCCACTTGACCTCCTGGATGCCCAGCCGGTGGGCCAGGGGGGCGTAGATGTCCAGCGTCTCCTGGGCCGTGCGCCGCTGCTTCCATTCGGGCATCACGGCCAGCGTCCGCATGTTGTGCAGCCGGTCGGCCAGCTTGATGATCAGCACCCGCCAGTCGCTGGCCATGGCGACCAGCATCTTGCGGACGGTGGCGGCCTGCTGGGCCTCCTTGGAGTCGAACTGGAGCCGATCGAGCTTGGTGACCCCCTCGACGATGTTGGCGACGGTGGGGCCGAAGTCCCGGTCGATGACCTCGGTGGTCACCCCGGTGTCCTCGACGGCGTCGTGGAGCAGGGCGGCGGCGACCGTCTGGGAATCCAGGCCCAGGTCGGCCACGATCCCGGCCACGGCGATCGGATGGGTGATGTAGGGCTCGCCCGAGCGGCGGAGCTGGCCGGCGTGGGCCACGGTGGCCGTCTCCGCGGCCCGCACGATCAGCGAGGTGTTATCCCCCGGGTGACGGCGGAGGAAGGCCTCGATGACCGGCACCAGCAGAGCAGCCTCGGCCACCGGCAGCGACGAGCCGGCCACATGCTCCGAACCGGAGGTCGCGGTCCCCTCAGCAGGGACTGGTGTGGCCAGAGCCATCCCTACACGGTACCCGTCGAAGGGGGCGCATCGGTACCTTCCGGCCTGGTCCGGACGGCGTCCGGCCCCGCCGGGTCAGCGTCGTTTGCCCTTCCCACCCTTGCCGCCCTTCCCCTTCCGCGGGCGGGGTGGCGGGCGGTTTCCCCCCGGTCGGGTCGATCCCGACGCCGCCCGGGCTCCGGTCGACGCCCTGGCGTTGCCCGACGATGCCGCGGCACCCGTCGCCGGGGCGGTTTCCGACCCGCCCTTGACCGCACCTCCCTTGGAGCGACCCGACGAGGCCGCACCGGGGCGGATGACCCCGGCGGTCTGGGCGCGGGCCCGGCCCTGTGGCCGACCACCTCCACTCGCCCCCGCCATGGCCGCGGCGGCGGCCGGCGTCAACACCCCGCCGCGCTCGCCCCTGGTCTCGAGGCGCTGGCGAATGGTGGTGTAGCGGGGCTCCCGCTCCTTCATGAAGGCCAGCAGCGGCGAGGCGATGAAGATCGAGGAGTAGGCGCCACTGGTCAACCCGATCACCAGGGCCAGGCCGAAGTCCTGGAGTGAGGTCGCCCCCAGGATGAAGGAGCCCACGATGAGCACCGAGAGCACCGGGACGATGGCCACCAAGGAGGTGTTGATGGACCGGGCCAGCGTCTGGTTCATCGAGAGATTGACCATGTCGGAGTAGGTGATGCGGCCGGACGCGCCCAGACCCTTGGCGTTCTCCCGTATTCGGTCGAAGACCACCACGGTGTCGTAGAGCGAATAGCCCAGCACGGTCAGCACCGCGATCACCGTGTCCGGCGTCACCTGGAACCCCGTCAGCGAGTACACGCCGACGGTCACCAGGATGTCGTGGATCACGGCGGCGATGGCAGCGACGGCCATCTTGAACTCGAAACGGGCAGAGATGTACAAGGTGACGGCGATGAAGAAGACGATGAGGGCCTCGATGGCCTTGGTGGTGACCTGCCCACCCCAGGTCGGCCCCACGTCGTTGAAGTTGACATTGTTGGGACTGGTGTGGGCCGCCGCAGCCAGGGCGTCCTGGACCTTGTTCTCAATGGCGGTGCGCTCGGCCACTGACTTGGAGTTGAGATCGACCTGCACCTGGATCTGCTTCTGGTGGTTCAGTTGATTGGTCAGCTGGACCACCGTCGGTTGGGTGACCCCGGCCGACTCCACCGCCGTGGTGGCCTCGGCCACGGTGAGGGTCTGGGAGCTCACCAGCCACGACTGGCCGCCCTTGAAGTCGATGCCCAGGTTGAGCCCCCTGGTGGCCAACGAGACCACCCCCAACAGGATGACCAGGGCCGAGGCCGCGAACCAGATCTTCCGGTTGCCGATGAAGTCGAACGAGGTCTCACCCCGGTACAGGCGGACCAGGACGTTGTGGGGCTTCTCGCCCCGCTCCTCCCGGTCCAGCTCTTCGGCCGCCGACTCGAGCTCCTGGTCGAAGGCCTCCTCGAGCTCGAGGGCCGCCTCGTCCTCGTCGGACAGGCCGAGGTCGTCGCCCTCCTTGCCGTTGGCTCCCCGGCCGTTGGCGTCCCGGCCGTTTGCGTCCCGGCCGTTGGCGTTGCTCGGGCTCATTGCGCCACCGCGGTGGACACGCCCAGCCCGCTGGCCATGCTCATGGTGCTGACCTCGCCGCCACCGCGCCGCTGTCCCAACAGGATCACGAACGGACGGGTGAAGGTGTAGGTGAGGATCACGTCAAGGATGGTGGAGATGCCCAGGAAGAGGGCGAATCCCTTGACCGGTCCCACGGAGATGAAATACAGGATGGCTGCACCCAGCAGGGAGACGGCATCGGCCGCCAGCACGGTGCGGAACGCGCTGGCGAACCCCTTGTTCACGCTGCTGCGGATGGTTCGGCCGCTACGCGCCTCGTCCTTCAACCGCTCGAAGTAGACGATGTACGAGTCGACGGTGATCCCCACCGACACGATGATGCCGATGATGCCGGCCAGGTCGATGGTGGTGCCGAGCGCCTGGCCCATCACGGCGATGATCGTCCACAGCAGGGCGGCGGTCACGGCCAGGCCGGCCACCACCACGACTCCGAGGAGCCGGTAGTAGAAGATCATGTACAGCATGACCAGGGCCAGGCCGGCCAGGCCGGAGAGGAGTCCGGCCTGCAGGGAGGACTTGCCCAGCGTGGGTGAGACCGTCTGCACCGTGAGCCGGTCGAGCTTCACCGGCAGGGCGCCGAAGTTGAGATCGGTGGCCAGGGTCTTGGCCTGGTCCTCGGTGAAGCTGCCCGAGATCTGCACCTGGCCCTGGAACGAGGAGGGACTCGTGGCTGTCGGTTGGGTGATCGGCGCGGAGATGACATGGCCGTCGAGGTCGATGGCGATGATGGCATGGAACTGTTGCTGCGCCAGCGCGTCCCATTGCGTGGAGCCGGTGCCGGTGAGGTTGAGGTTCACCACCCACTGCTGGTTGCTGTTCAGCTGCGCATTGGCCGACTTGACCGCCGAACCGGTGAGGCCGGCCGGGCCCAGCACATAGCGCGGCGGCCCCTGATTGCCCTGCGAAGCAGGTAGCAGCACGGTGGCGTTCTTGTTGTCGTTGGTCGACGGGGTCGAGGCGTGGGCGGCGAACTGGGGGTCCTCGGGAATTTGGGTGTTGAAGGTGTAGCCGTTCACGTTGCTCGAGTTGGGGGTGACCTGGAGGTTGCCCGCCGTCAGCTGAGTCGACGCCGAACACGTCGGCAACGGGCCCGTGACCGGCACTTGTCCCTTGGCCACCGTGAGTGCCGGGGCGTAACAGATTGCCGGCCGGAAGAACAGCTGGGCGGTGTTGCCCAGCGTGGCCAGGATCTGCTGGGTGTTCTTGGCACCGGGGATGGACACCGAGATCTGGTTCTTCCCTTGACTGTCCACCGTGGCCCCACTGGTGCCGGCGTTGACCCGGTTGTTGATGATGGTCACGATGGTGTTGAGTTGGGCCTGGTTGACCGGGGTGTGGGTCTGGTACACGACGGCCAGACCCCCGTCGAGGTCGAGTCCGAGCTTCGGGCTCCATCCAGCCGCCAAAACGGCGCTCAGGGCGATGACGGCGATGGCGACCACCGACAGCAGGCTGATCCACAACGAGCGCTTGTTCTTCATCGAACCTCAGATGATCGGCGAACCGTCGGTGTCGGTCTGATCATCACCGTCGTTCTTCCTGCCCCTCCGGGATCGACCCCTGCTGCGACCGGGACCCTGGCCGGCCACCGGAGGTTCCTCGACCTGGTCCCCGGCGACATGGTCGCCCGGGGCAGCGTCATCCTCAGTTGAGCTCTCCGTCGTGGCCGCATGGCCCTCGTCGACCTCTTCGTGGTCGTCGTCCTCGAATTCTTGTTCCTCGTCCTCCTCCTCGGGCACCGGCTCCTCGAGGCGTCGGAGGACGTACTGGCGAAGCACGACGAAGGAGGCCCCGACGCTGGTCTCCAGGGTGACCCGGTCGCCGTCGATGTCGATGACGTGTCCCACGATTCCCCCCGCGGTCAGGACTTCGTCGCCGACATCGAAGGTGTTGACCTGGGCGCGGGCTGCCTTGGCCTTGCGCTGCCTGGGCCGGTAGAACAGGAAGTAGAAGGCGGCCGCGATGGCCGCGTAGATGAAGAGGATCGATGCGTTGCCGCTCGACTTTTTCGCAGCCGCGCCCATCAGGGGCGCGACCAACGCCAGGGCAGCCGTCATCCTGGGTCCGGAGAGGGGTTAGAGGTCCGCACAGCGGTCTGACTGTAGCCCAGCCCCGCTGAACAACGATGCCGTCACCCTCAGGATTTCCAGAGGTCGACCGTGCGAGACCTCAGGGCATCGAGCCTGCCTTCGGCGATGGCGACCCGGGCCTCGGCCATCAACCCCAGCACAAAGGACAGGTTGTGGATGCTGAGCAGCCTCCAGGCCGTGGGCTCACCCACCCCCAGTAAGTGGCGCAGGTACCCCCGGGACCAGTGGCGACAGGTGAGGCAGGTACAAGACGGGTCGAGAGGCCGGTCGTCGCCGGCGTGCGCCGCATTCCGCAGGTTGAGCCGCCCGGTGCTGGTGAGGATGGAGCCGTGCCGACCCATCCGGGTGGGCGCCACGCAGTCGAACTGGTCGACGCCGAGGGCGATGGCCTCGATGAGCCCGATCGGATCACCCACGCCCATGAGGTAGCGGGGACGGTCGGCAGGCAGATGGGGCAGCGTGGCGGCCAGCGCCTCGAGCATGGCCGCGCGGGTCTCGCCCACCGACAGCCCGCCGATGCCATAGCCGTCGAAGTCGAGCTCGACCGTGCGCTCGGCACTCTCCTTCCGCAGCATCGGATCGGTGCCGCCCTGCACGATGCCGAACAGTGCCTGCCCCTCCGGTCTGGCGTCGAGCCTTTCGAAGTGACGACGGGCCCGACCGGCCCAGTCGGCCGTGCGGTCCACTGCGGTGCGGAGCACCTCGGGCGAGGCGGGAAGCGAGGCGCAGACGTCGAGGACCATCTGGATGTCCGCGGCGATGAGCCCCTGCGCCTCCACGGCCAACTCCGGGGTGAGCCGCACCTGTGCGCCGTCGTAGACCGAGGCGAAGGTAACCCCGTCGTCGTCGACGGCCGGGTTGAGCGAGTGCACCTGGTAGCCGCCGGAGTCGGTCAGCGCTTGGCCTTGCCACCCGGTGAACCGGTGCAAACCGCCGAGGCCGGCGATGGCGTCGGCCCCAGGGCGGAGCACCAGGTGATAGGTGTTGGCCAGGATGACATGGGCGCCCAGCATCTCCATGTCAACGCTGTCCAACGCCTTGACCGCACCCCTGGTGCCCACCGGCATGAAGGCCGGGACGGGGTAGGAGCCCCGGGCGGTGTGAACCAGGCCGGTCCGCGCCTCGCCATCGGTGGCGATGATTTCCACACGAGCCCGGGTCACGTCGCCCAGTCATCCGGTCGCGAGCGCCCCACCACCATGGCGTCTCCGAACGAGAGGAAGCGGTAGCCGTGTTCGAGGGCCAGCTCGTAGAGCTCTCGCCACATCGGCCCGCAGAACGACTCCACCAGCAACAAGAGGCTCGACCGGGGCAGATGGAAGTTGGTCACCAGGAGGTCCACCACTCGGAACGGGTAGCGGCCGTGGATGTAGAGGCTGGTACGTCCCGCCAGCCTCCCCGTGACCGCCGCCGACTCGAGGGCGCGCACTGCAGTGGTGCCCACGGCAATGACCCGTTCGGCCTCGGCACAGGCGGCCATGGTGGTGGCGGGAACCGAGTAGCGCTCGGAGTGGATCACGTGCTGGTCGGCGGTGGGCGCGGTGATGGGGCGAAAGGTGTCCAGGCCGATGGCCAGGTCCAGCCGGGCCAGCGTGGCCCCGGCGGCGCGGCAAGCGTCCAGAAGTTCCGGGGTGAAGTGCAGCCCGGCGGTGGGTGCGGCCGCCGACTGCTCCCCCATCGCCCGTTCCGTCGAGTACACGGTCTGGTAACGCCCGGGGTCGGCCAGGGCCTCGTGGATGTAGGGGGGCAACGGCATGGTGCCGGTCCGTCGCACCACCGAGGCGTCGAGCAGCCGGACCAGGCGCCGACCATCGTCGCCGGTGCCGAGGACACGGCCTACCTCGACGGCCGGCGGCCCGTCAGCCGACTCGAACAACAGCGTCCCCTCGGCCAGCCGTCGTCCGGGACGGACCAGCGCCTCCCACACGGGTGGGTCGGCGGCAACCGGCTCGAGGAGGAGCACCTCCGCACCTCCACCGGTGGACTTCACGAGGTTCAGACGGGCGGGCAGGACGCGGGTGTCATTGACGACCACGACATCGCCGGGCCGCAACAGCCGGGGAAGGTCCGACATTCCGGCGTGGACCGGCACATCGTTCCCGTCCACCCGGGGGGCGATCAGGAGGCGGGCGGCGCTTCGGGGCTCGATCGGCTGCTGCGCCACGGCGGTGTCGGGTAGCCCGTAGTCGTAGGCGTCCATGGGGACGGCGACGCGGGTGGGACTCGGTCCGGGCAGCTGGTCCGCGGCGCGCTCCGACACGGCCACCATGGTGGCAGACCCCACTCCCGGCCAGGGCCGCGTGGCTCCCGGCCAGGCCAGCGTGGCTCGGGGGTCAGAGCAGCGTGGGCTCGACGGGGGTCAGTCCCAGATGGGCCCAGGCCCGCGGCTCCGCCACCCGACCTCTGGTCGTGCGCTGGAGCAATCCCTCCTGGAGGAGGTAGGGCTCGTAGGCGTCCTCGATGGTGTCCGGCTCCTCGCCGATGCATTGCGCCAGCGTGGTGAGGCCCACCGGTCGGCCGCCGAACCGGCGGCAGAGCACGTCGAGGATCGACCGATCGACTTTGTCGAGACCCAACTCGTCCACCCCGAACAGCTCCAACCCCTCGACCGCGGCGGCCGAGGTGATGACCCCTTCGGCCCTCACCTCCACGTAGTCCCGCACCCGCCGCAACAACCGGTTGGCGATGCGGGGTGTGCCCCGCGACCGCTCGGCGATCCGGCGGGCGCCGTCGCTGTCGACGGGAACTCCGAGGATCCTCGAGCTGCGGGTCACGATGGCGTGGAGCTCGTCGACGTCGTAATGGTCGAGTCGTCCGACGAAGCCAAACCGGTCGCGTAGCGGACCGGCCACCAGCCCGGTGCGGGTGGTTGCCCCCACGAGGGTGAACCGGGGCAGATCCAGGCGGATGCTCCGTGCCGTCGGGCCCTTCCCGATCAGGATGTCGAGTTTGAAGTCCTCCATGGCCGGATAGAGGATCTCCTCCACGGCGTGGTGCAGGCGGTGGATCTCATCGATGAAGAGCACGTCACCCTCTTGCAGGTCGGTGAGCAGCGCAGCCAGGTCTCCGGCCCGGACCAGCACCGGGCCGGCGGTGATCCGCAGCCCTACGCCCATCTCGGCGGCCACGATGCCGGCCAGCGAGGTCTTCCCGAGGCCGGGTGGGCCGGCGAACAGGAGATGGTCGACCGGTTGCTGTCGCTTCAGCGCCGCTTCGATCACGATCTGGAGATGCTCGGTCAGTTGGCGTTGACCCACGAACTCGGACAGGGTCCGCGGCCGTAGGCCCGCATCCTCGGCCTCCTCGGCGGGAGCGGCGATGGGATCGACCGGCCGCACGTCATCGCCCGGCACGTTTGGACCGGTTGGATCACCCGACCCGTCGCCCTCCGGCGCCTCGGCGTCCCGCCCCTTGGCGGCCAAAACCTCGCGCCGTGCCTCGGGCGTCATCGGCTCCGAGCCAACTCGCGCAGTGCCGATCGCACCATCTCCTCTACGGGCTCGCCGTCGTCGACCACGTCGAGCACGCCCCGGATCTCGTCAGGTCCGTACCCGAGCTCCACGAGTGCTGCCCGCACCTCGCCACGGGGGGAGTCCCCAGTTCCGCCGCTGGGGCCGTCGCCGCCCAGGCTGGGAAGGTCGAGTCGGGCCTTCAGCTCGAGCAGCAGCCGGGCCGCGGTCTTCTTCCCCACTCCTGGCACCTGGCACAGGGCATCGATGTCATCCTCGAGGACGGCCGTCGAGAGGGCAGCCGGGGACATCGACGACAAGATGGCCAGGGCCAATGAGGGCCCGACCCCGTGCGCACCGAGAAGCGCCTCGAAACACCGCCGTTCGTCGGCGTGCGCGAACCCGAACAAGACGATGGCGTCCTCCCGCACGTGGGTGTGGACGTGAAGAAAGACCTCGCTCCCGTTCCGGCCCACGTTGGCCAGCAGCGACGTGGGCACCGACGCCCGGTACCCCACCCCGCCGACGTCGACGATCACCTCGCCCGGAGCCGGTCGATCGGCCAGGACTCCCCGGAGCGAGCCGATCATGGCTTCTCTCCGGCAGCGGCCACCGCCCGCCGCAGCGGTTGGGAGGTCAGGTGGCAGGCCGCCAGGGCCAGGGCGTCGGCCACATCGGGTGGGTGCGGGGGCTCGTGCAGACCGAGCACCGAGGCCACCATGCGTTGCACCTGCTCCTTGGTGGCGCTGCCGTACCCGACCAATGCCTGCTTCACCTCGTTCGAGGTGTACTGGGCCACCTCGCAGCCCGATTCCGCCGCCGCCACCAGGGCCACGCCGGCGGCCTGGGCCGTGGCCATCGCCGTGCGGGCGTTCACCTGGAAGAACACCCGTTCCACGACCACCGCCTCCGGTTGGTACTCGGCCACCAGGGCACGCAACTCGTCCGAGAGGGTGCGGAGCCGCTCGGGCAACGCCATGGTCGGCTCGGTCGAGATCACGCCGCCGGCGGCTGCCGCCAGTGACCCGCCCCGGCGGGTCACGATGCCGTACCCGCAGCGGGACAGGCCCGGGTCTATACCGAGGACGAACACGCGTTCGATACTACCCCTCGTCCACCCTTGGGGGAGGGATGCCCTCCCTCTCCGGCCGCGGATCCGCTCCTGGGGCTGTGGCCACCAGCGGGTCGCAGTGGTGCTCGCTCAACCGTGGTACGCCGCCATCACGGCATCGGGGATGTCGAAGTTGGCATACACGTTCTGCACGTCGTCATGGTCGTCCAGTGCGTCGATCAGCCTCAACACCTTCTTCGCCTCCGACTCGGTTGACACCTCCACCATGGTGGTGGGCACCATCGACAACTCGGACGACCCGGGTTGCAACGCCGCTTCCTCGAGCGCGGTCCGAACCGCCATCAACTCGGCCGGGGCACTGGTGACCACCCAACGGTCCCCGTCGTCAGTGAGGTCCTCGGCACCCGCCTCCATGGCCACCTCCAGGACGCGCTCCTCGTCGAACGAGTGGGGGACGGCGATCACACCCTTGCGGTCGAATTGCCAACTCACCGCGCCGGGCTCCGCCATGGACCCGCCGTTCTTGTTGAAGATGTTGCGGATCTCGGCCCCGGTGCGGTTGCGGTTGTCGGACAGGCACTCCACGATGACGGCCACGCCGGCGGGGGCGTATCCCTCATAGGAGATCGACTCGTACCGGAGGCCCTCGAGCTCCCCGGAGCCGCGCTTGATGGCCCGCTCGATGGTGTCGATCGGAACCGAGGCGTCGCGGGCCTTGGCGTACATGGTCCGGAGGCTGGCATTGGCGGTCATGTCGCTGCCGCCCTCCCGAGCGGCCACCTCGACCTGGCGGATGATCTTGGCGAACACCTTGGCCCGGGCGGAGTCCTGGGCCCCCTTGCGGTACTTGGTGGTCGCCCATTTGGAGTGTCCCGACATCGGCTAACCCCTTTCCACTTCGGTCATGGCCACAAACAGCTCATGAAGCCTACGGTCATCGGTCAACTCGGGGTGGAACGAGGCCACCAGCACGTTCCCCTGGCGGCAGATGACCGGTTGCGGCCGGCCCCGTCGCGTCCCGTTCGACGACGGAGGGAGCGTGGCCAGGACCTCGACATCCGCACCGGCGCGTTCGACCACCGGGGCCCGGATGAACACGGCCGGGACCGGATCGCCGCCCAACGCGTCCACCTCGAGGTCGCATTCGAACGAAGCCACCTGGCGCCCGTACCCGTTCCGTCGGATGGTCAGGTCGATGGCCCCGAACACCCGCTGATCGACTCGCCCGCCGAGCACCTCGCCGGCCAGCAGGATCATCCCCGCGCAGGTCCCGAACACCGGCAATCCGCGCCTGAAGGCCTCATCGAGGGGATCGAACAGGCCCGATGACTCCAGCAGCATGGAGAGTGTTGTCGACTCGCCGCCGGGGAGAACGAGACCTGCCAGTCCCCCGAGGTCATCAGGATTCCGCACCATGCGGACGGCCTGGCCGAGGGCGGCCAGAACTGCGCCGTGCTCGCGGACGTCACCTTGGAGTGCGAGCACCCCGACGGTCATCGCCGGGACACCCGGCTCGGGCGACCGTCGCTCCGGTCACCAACCACGCTCGGCCAGATGCACTCCGATCGTGCCGATCTCCTGCCCGGCCATGGCCGCACCCAGTCCCGTCGACACCTTGGCCACCAGGTCGGCATCGGTGAAGTGGGCGGTGGCCTCCACGATGGCCCGGGCCATCTGCGACGGGTTCCCGCTCTTGAAGATCCCCGATCCCACGAACACGGCCTCGGCGCCCAGCTGCATGACCAACGAGGCGTCTGCCGGCGTGGCGATGCCACCGGCGCAAAACAGGGGGACGGGCAACCTTCCGGTGGTGGCGATCTCCTGCACCAGGCCGACGGGAGCAGCGAGGTCCTTGGCCCACCCGAACAGCTCGGCCGAGTCGGCCTGGCCCACCCGTCGGATGTCCCCGAGGATGGCACGGAGGTGACGCACCGCCTCGACGATGTTGCCGGTGCCGGCCTCTCCCTTGGATCGGATCATCGCCGCACCCTCGGAGATGCGCCGCAGGGCCTCTCCCAGATTGGTGGCCCCGCACACGAACGGCACCTCGTAGACCCACTTGTCGATGTGATGGGCCTCGTCCGCCGGGGTCAGCACCTCGCTCTCGTCGATGTAGTCCACACCCAGGGCCGCCAGCACCTGGGCCTCGGCAAAGTGGCCGATGCGGGCCTTGGCCATCACCGGGACGGTCACGGCGGCCTTGATCCCCTCGATCAGGGCCGGATCGCTCATCCGGGCCACACCACCGTCGCGACGGATGTCGGCGGGAACCCGCTCGAGGGCCATCACCGCCACCGCACCGGCATCCTCGGCCACCTTGGCCTGCTCGGCGTCGACGACGTCCATGATGACCCCACCGCGCAGCATCTCCGCCAGACCGCGCTTCACGGTGAACGTGCCCGTGGGGCGGTCGTTGCCGGCAGAGCGAGACGGGATCACGGGGTCAGCCATGCAGGCATTCTACCTCCGGCCTACCTCGGGCCTCCCCGCTGCTGGCCGGGGCAGGGCCGCCGGGGCCCGACGGGCAGGGGCCGACCCAATCGGCGCCCGACCCAAAGCGATGGCCCGCCGCGGATGCCGTCCGTTCGGACGTACCCCGGCGAGCCACCGGCTTCTGACATCAGGCCCTTCCGGGCCGTGGGGCCTACGCCTGCAGGACGGCCTCGAGCTCGATCTGGATGTCGACCTTCTTCGCCACCACGAGTCCGCCCGCCTCCATGACGGCGCCGAACGACACGCCGAAGTCGTCACGGTTGATGCTGGTCGAGGCGCTGAACCCGATGCGGTGGTTCCCGTACGGATCCGTCACCACGCCTTCGAGGGTGGCGTCGAGGGTCACCTGCCGGGTCACGCCACGGATGGTGAGGTCCCCTTCGACCTTGAATTCGGTCAGGCCTTCGGGCTTGATCGAGGTGCTCACAAAGGTCCACGTGGGATGGTTCGCCACATCGAAGAAGTCATTGGTGCGGAGGTGGGCGTCCCGGGTCTCGTCCCGTGTGTCCACGGTGCCGGCCTCGATGGTCAGCGACGCCTTCGAGTCGGCCGGTTGCTCGGCGATCTCGATGGTGCCTTCGAAGGTGCTGAAGCGACCTCGGACCTTCGAGACCGCCATATGCCGGACGGCAAAGCCCAGCTCGGTATGGGAGGCGTCGATGGCGTAGGTGCCCACAGCCGGGTACTCCACTCCGCTTACGTTCCTGCTGCTCACTGCGGTTTCAGGCGACATAGCCACTCCTTTGTCTCGTTCCCCAGGCTCTGCCTGAAGTTGCTTGCACATGCAAGTTTAACCTATAGTAGTTGCTGACGCAAGTACCAATCCCTATTCCAGGTATGATGTCGGCTATGGCAGACCTTCTGGCCCAGAATGACGAGCGGCTGACCACGGTCGGCCTCCTGTTCGAGTCGGCCGCGGGGCTGCGAAGGGTGTTCCAGACCCGGCTCGAATCGGAGCTGTCACTGTCAGCACAATCGTTCGATGTGCTCATCCGCCTGGCCCGCTCCCCCGGTTCGGAGTTGCGCATGAGCGAGCTGGCCGCCCAGACGTCCCTCACCCCCAGCGGGCTCACCCGCTCCGTCGATCGGCTCCAGGAACAGGGCCTGGTGGCCAGACGGATCTGCCCGGAGGACCGACGTGGCGCGTTCGCCCACCTCACCCCCACCGGCCAGGCCGTCATGGACCGCGCCATCCCCGTGCACGTCGCCCACATCGACGAGGTGCTGAGCAACCTGTTCACAGCCAAGGAGGAGGAGATGCTGGGCGCCCTCCTGCGCAGGCTGCGCGACCACCTGTACGGCGCCGGCTCGGAGTGGGGGCTGACCGCCGAGGACGCCGACGCCTGCCCGGCGGCCGACTAGCGCGGGTTGAAGCGCCGAGACCTCAGTCCAGGGCCAGGGCCGCGGACCGCACCCGAGTGTCGTCGAGATTGCCCGCTGTGGGATCGCCGGCCTGGGCCCCGACCATCGGGTCGATCCACAGCCAGCGGGTCAGTGCCGCCAGCCGCCCCCGGCCCGGCGGCCACGGTGAGCCGGCATGCTCCCCGCTGACCATGGTGTCGAGGGCGGAGGCGATGCCCGGGGGATAGCGCACCACCGCTGAGGCCCGCTGATCAGCCGAGAGCTCGCGGCCCTGGCCGATGAGCGCGTGCACCCACTCGGTGGCCTTCCCCAAACCGATGAGCGCCGCCACCGGAGCCGCGACCACCACGGCCACCCCGGCCGCCGCCGTGTCCTGACGCTTGATGTGCACCAACTCGTGAGCCAGCGCCCCCTCCAACTCCACCAACGTCAGGGAGCACTCGAGCCCCGAGGTGACCACCAGGGACGCCGAGTCCGGGTCCCGACCGACCGCCATGGCGTTGGGTACGGGACTGTCGACCACACAGACAGTGGGCCGGGGAAGCCCCATGGTGGCGCACAGGCCATCCACCAGATTGTGCAGCCGCGGGTGTTCCCACTCATCGCTCAGGCTGGCTCCCAGCGATCTGATGAGAACGCCCGGCGCTCGGTGCCAGAGCCACAGCGCGATGACCGCGGTAGCCAGTACGAAGGCGGCGGCACCGATCAACGGAAGCCCGGCAACAGCCAAGACCAGTCCCGCGATCACCCCTGCCGCCCCACCCGGTGCCAGACAGATCGTCATGGCCCGTCGCCGGTTGGCCCGGACAGCAGCCTCCTCGTCCACGCCGGCGGCGAGGTCGGTCGCCGATACGGCGGGGTTGACCGCCGTCGACCGGGACGCCTCGACGCCCGGGCGGGCGGCACCGTCAGGGCGCGCCGAATTCCGACCCGACCCACCGGTGCCAGATCGTCCCGCACCCGAGGCCCTTCCGCTCCCCGACCGCCCGCTCGACTGCCCTCTCCCACCTCCGGGGTTGGCCGAGGCCCCGCCCCCGCCGCGGTTCCCGTGGGACCGGTTGCCGTCGGGGCGACCGCCACCAGCCCCTGCCGACGCGCCACCTCCGCCTCCCCGGCTGCGATTCCGATTGCGATTCCGATTGCGATTGCCGGATCGGCTGCCAGGAGGTCGGCCACTGGGCGCCTCGGCCCCGTCGGCGGGAGCCTTGCTCGACGATCCGCCTGGATCGGGACGTTCCGGGGAGTCATCCATGGTCCCCGCAGTGTACGGCCGCTCAACCCCCGTGCCCGACCACCGCCGACCGGTAGATCCCCTCGTACCACTCGGCCAATCGTTCCATCGACTGCTGAGAGGTCCGTCCGGCGGCGGCGTCCAGCCAATGGCCTCGGCCGTCGTCGAGGTCGGAGCCGGCTCCGCCGGTGTCGCCCGGCAGAACGGCGGTCGTCCCCTCCAGCACCCCGGCCAGCGCCTGGGCCAACGAGCCGGCATCACCGGGTGGCACCAGGACGGCATGTCCGGCGGCGGCATCCCGGTAGCCATCGATGTTGCTGGCCACGACCACCGTACGGGCCGCCATGGCCTCCAGCAGCACGATCCCGAACGACTCGCCCGCGAGGGAGGGCGCGCACAGCACCCGGGCGGCCACCAGGCGACGCACCTTCTCCTCCTCGGAGAGCGCGCCGAGCCACTTGACGTCCGGGGACTCCGGGTGGAGACGCCGCAGGGCACCGGTCTGCGGCCCGTCGCCGGCGATCCACAGCACGGGCCGGCTCGCCGGTCCCCCGCCGTCCCCGGGCCCGGTGGTCGCACCCAGTCGGTCTGCGGCCTCGAGGAGCACCCGCAGGCCCTTGCGCTCTTCATGGCGGCCGAGGAACAGGACGGCGGGACGATCGGTCGGCCACGGATCGACCCCTCGGAACCGGTCCGACTCGATCCCGTTGAACCCGATCTCGTAGGTGCCGCCCAGCGCGTCGAAGGCGGTGGACCGCGCCGCCTCGGACACCGCGCACCGGACTGCGAATCGGCGGGCCAACCGCCGGGTCAGTGGGCGCAGCGCCGAGTAGAACGGACTTCCGCCGCTGCGGTGGAACGTGGCCACCAGGGGCGGGAGGTCCCGGCCGATCAGCAGTCCGTAGGGAAGGCCCGGCGTGAACGGCTCGTGCACGTGCACCACATCGAACCCGATGGCGCGCAGTGTTCGCAGGCCACGTCGCACCGATCCGACCGAGAGGTTCACCGGGGCGACAGAGCCGTTGGCCCGCAGCGGGACCGAATGACCGGTGACCACCACGTCGACATCGGCCGGGACCGCGGCCAGACCGTCAGCCGGGGCGAACACGGTGGCCCGATGACCCCTGGTCTCGAGGGTGCGGGCGAGGCCCAACACCTGGCCTTGGACCCCACCGGGCCGCGACAGGCTGTACGGGCACACGAGGGCGATGCGTTGGGACCCTGGTGTCGACGGGAGATGTGCGTCCAACCGGTCAGTCCGCGGTGGATCGGCGTTCCCTACGCCGTGTCCACTTGACGCCGTACATGGCGTCGTCGGCCCTACTCAACAATTTCGACGGGTCGGTATCGGGATTGTCCGCAAACACCCCGCCCACCGAAGCCAGCACGGTCAGTGTGCGACCGTCGATGCGATAGTCGCGGGCCAGAGCCGTTGAGATCCGGTCGGCGATGGCGAGCATCTCCTCCTCGCCGTTCTCGATGTCGCAGACCACCACGAACTCGTCTCCTCCCAGGCGGGCCACGGTGTCCGAGGGCCGCACGATGCCGGAGAGCCGACCGGCCACGGCGACCAGCAGGTCGTCGCCCACATCGTGTCCGAACACGTCGTTGATCTCCTTGAAGTCATCGAGGTCGAGCAGGTAGACGGCCACGCCCCGCTGGCCTCCCTCACCCTCGTCAACCGCCGGGGAGGGAGCGGCCTGGGACTGCTGGGTCAACCCGTCGATGGCCTGTCGCAGACGCTCGGCCAGGAGGGTGCGGTTGGCCAGTCCGGTGAGAGGGTCGTGGAGGGCCAGCTCGGACAACCGCTCCTCGTTCAACTTCTGTTCGGTGACGTCGTGCATGGCCACCACCGCTCCGAGCATCCATCCATCGTCATCGACCAGCGCCTGCCCGTTCACACTGACCTTGCGCCGTTCGCCGCTGCCCGACTCGAGGACGATGGGGACATCGCGCAGCTGCTCGCCGGACATGGCTCGGATCAGCGGGTTCTCTCGTTGCGGCATGGGCGATCCATCGGGGCGGAGGAGACCCTGATCGGTCGGGATTCTTCCGATCGGATCGGATCCGTTGTGCAGCCCGTGCAGGCGCCGGGCCGAAGGATTGAACACCGTGATGCGCCCGTCGGCGTCACAGGCCACGATCCCCTCTTCCAAGGTATCGAGCAGCACCTGGAGGAACCGCTCCTCTCGACGGAGCTCGGCCGCGGATTGGCGCGCTGCGGTGATGTCGGTGAACGAGGCCACCGCGCCGGCGACCGATCCGTCGCCGGCCACCATGGCCCGGGCGTTGGCCCGGACCCACATGGGCTGCCGGCCGCGTCGACGCATTCCGAGCACGACCCCAACTGATCTCCGCCCGCCTCGCAGGCTCGTGGCAATGGGGTGGTCGTCCACCGTGATCGGATCCCCCTCGACATCGAAGAGCTCGAGGCCGTTCGAGCGTTCCCGGGCCAGGATGGATTCCAGGTGCTCTCCGAGCAACCGGATCCGGGGGACGTCGAACATCACTTCGAACGCCTCGTTGACCCGGATGACCGTCCCGGCCGAATCCACCATCAGCACCCCATCAGCCAGTGACTCGATGATGGTGGACTGGCGGCGATCCACGTCGCGGATGCGCTGCTCGAGACGCTTGCGCTCGGTGATGTCCCTGATGTTGACGACGATCCCACCGATGGGGTCGTCGAGATGATTGGCCGCCACGACATCGATGTCGATGGGTGTCCCGTCCGCCCGCAGGGTGCGCATCTCGAGCGCCACGGAGAGCCGGCGACGAGCCACCAGGTCGCTGAAGAGGGCGCGCACCGGCTCGACGCTGAGGTTGTCGAACAAGGCGAAGGCGTTCGTCCCGATGGCATTGCTGATGTCGTACCCGAACAACCATTCGGCCGAAGCGCTCACGAAGATGAAGCGACCCTCAGCGCTGATGACGACCACGACATCGAACTCGTGCTCGCCCAGCGCATGGAACCGCGGCTCGCCGACCGAGCGGGGACGCCTGCTGTCCAGACCGGGGACGGGTCGGGAGGCGGGCGCGGGACGACCGGGGGCCGACCGGCCGGGGGCGGATGGACCGAATACCTCGAAGACCGAGTCTCCGGGAAGGGCCCGGCTCTCGTACTTGGTCACGCCAACCCCTCCGGGCGGTCCATCGGCCACAGGGGTTGGAACACATGCCACTGCTCGGGAGCGCGGCGGATCAGCCCCTCGAACCGGGTGGCGATCTCCTGGGTGAGCCGGGCCACGTCCGACCGCAGGGACCCGTGACGGGTGGTATCGAGAGGCGGCTCGACGACGGCCCGGTGGTCTGCGCCCGGGCCGCTGTAGACGGCGCCGGTCACCAGGGTGGCACCGGACCGGAGCGCCAGCATGGCGGGACCCGCCGGCATGGTCGTCTTCTCACCGAAGAACTCCACATCCACGCCGGTGCCGGCCAGGTCGCGGTCGCTCAGCAGTCCGACCAGTCGCCCCCCCCGGAGGGCGGCCATGATCGAGCTCCCCGAGGATGCGTCGAGCGGAACGATGGTCAATCCCATGGCGGCCCGCTGCTCCACGAAATAGTCGAAGAGCTCCGGCGGCTCGATCCGCTCGGCGACCGCGGTCATCGGCATGTCCTGCGTTGCCAGAAACGCGCCCCCGAACTCCCAGCTCCCAACGTGGGGTAGTGCCATGATGACCCCCCTACCGGCTGCCATCCCATCCACAAGATGCTCGAGGCCCTCACAAAGCGTGCGTTGCTCCACCTCGATGGGCGACGTACTTCCGAGCTGGGCCCCTTCGACCCAGTACCGAGCGTAGGCCCGAAACGATCGACGCGCCCACTGGTCGAGGACCATCGCGTCCGAAGTGTCGGCGTCCAGCACCCGGCGCAGATTGTTGACCACCATCCGGCGGTGCTGGTGCCGCACCCTGAACATCACGTCCCCGACGCGGTTCGCCACGCCCAGCGCCACCGGCTCGGGCACGGCGGACAGGCACCGACCGAGGACGGCGTAGGTCCGAAAGACGACGCGTCCCTTGTTCACGAGCGCCCGAGGATCAACCGGCGGCCGAGCGACTCAGGGATGGCGACGGCCGGCGCGCTGCCGGATGCCCTGGCGGGCATGTCGGGCGCGCCAGGTGCGACCGGACCGACTGGCCAGTTCCCCCTGCCGGCGAGCCCTCCACCGGGATGGTGAGGCCGACGAGCTGCGCCCGCCGACGCGGACCGTGGTGCGGGTGCGGCGGTGGCGCCGGGGACTGGCTCCGATGACGGGCGCCTCGGCCAGGCGCCACACCTTGACGAAACGTCCCACCGCGGTGGCCACGGTGAGCGCCAGCATGACCCAGAGAACAGGGACCAGAAATGCTGTGGAGAGCAATCCGATCCCCAGGAGGATCATGCGCTCGGCCCGCTCCATCAGTCCACCCTTGGCCACGATGCCCAGCGATTCCGCCTTGGCCCGCTGGTAGGAGACCAGTGACGTGGCCCCGAGCACGGCGAAGGGCAGGAGGACGAGATGCCCGGGGTGGGCTGACACGAGATACCACGCCACACCACCGAGGATCACGGCATCGGCAACCCGGTCGGTGACCGAATCGAAGAAGGCACCGCGCACCGACGATGTCCCGGATGCCTTGGCCACCGGCCCGTCCAACAGGTCGTGCAAGCCGGTGAGGATCAGCAACGCCAGGGCCAACAGGAAGTGGCCTGTGCCCACGGCCACGGCTGTGGCGGTAGCGGAGATCAACCCGGTGGCGGTCAGCATGTCGGCGGTGATGCCGAACCGCTGCAGCCTGCGACCGACGGGACCGGTACCCCGGTCGACCGTGTCGCGCCATCGCCCGTCAAACATGGCATTTCCTCCAGAAGGCTCATCAGACCCTACCATCTGCTTGCTGGAGTTGCCGCCACACCACCACTGGCGGAACCACCCTGGCGAGCTGCCAATCCCAGCCTGGGCGGCTGTCGACCACACCGTCCCGCTCTCGATCGAGCACCTCGTGCTGTAGCCGGGAACGTGTTCCACCGGGATGCACCCATGGGATGCACGCTATGGGGCTGACTCGGGCGGTGGCGGGGCGAATTTCACCTCAAGTCGGGTGGTGGCGTGCCGATGAACGAGCAATGGCCCTTCATCAGACGATGGCCCAGCATCCGGAGCCGACGTCCGGCGTCGCCAACCCCCTCGACCAGCTCAATTCCTATTGGCGCTTGGTCGTGTACGAGTACGCGCTTCGGCGGGAGGCAGGCCTGGAAGCCAAAGAGGCGGTGCGGTGGTCCCTCCGGCGGGTACTGCCTCCCCCCGATGGCCTCCACCCCGCCCTGGCCATGATCGCCGGCTACCCGGTCGACCTCGAGGCCTGGCAGGAAGAGGCATCATCGCTTTTGCGCACCGTGATCGCCGCCGGCGACAAGAGCTGGCAAAGCCTGCGGGAGAAGGAAGGGTGGCGTCCCGGGACCATCGGGATGGGATGGTGAAGCAGGGCCGCCTGCCGGTCCGAGGAGCCCGGCGGCCGATCCTGTCTGACGAGCCCGCGTCCAGCTAAAGGGACAGGGGCCGGATCGGGGCCATGATCAGGGCCGGGTCACGCTTCCAGTCCACTCCGGGGACGTCGATATAGAGCTCGATCTCGTTGCCGTCGGGATCGAGGATGTACAGGCTGTGGGTCACTGTGTGGTCAGTGGCGCCGACGACGGGCACGCCGGCTGCCTCGAGGCGTGCAGCCGCTTCCCGTAGCTCGTCATCGCTGTCGCCCACCTTGAGTCCGAAGTGGTAGAGGCCGAGCCGCCTGCCCGCCGGCAGTGGTGCGGCCCCTTCTCCGACTTCGATGAGCAGTAACTCGTGGTGCGTCCGACCCGATGAGAACGCCGCCACCGGCAGCCCGGGTGCATTCGGGAACACCGGCTCCCAGCCGAGGACCCCGCCGTAGAAGGCTGCCGATCGCTTCACGTCCCGCACGTAGAGCACCAAGTGCCCAAGCTCCTTGACCTGCATGGTCACTCCCACTCCTCTCGTCCCACTCAGTCGAACGCCCGGCCGTCCGGTTCGATTCCGGGTGAGTCCGGCTCAGTCGGGCCATGCCTGATGGATTCGTCGCCAGCTGACGGCCAGGGTCTCGGGAAGCACCCGCGTATCCGCCACGGCGGTCATGAAGTTGGTGTCGCCGAGCCAGCGTGGGACGGCGTGAAGGTGAAGGTGTCGGGGGACGCCGGCCCCGGCGGCCCGCCCCAGGTTCGCCCCGACGTTGATCCCGTCAGGTCCGAGTGCTGCCTCCAGGGCGGCCACTCCCTGTCGGAGGGCCGACCACATCTCTGATCCCTCCGCATCGGTCAGGTCCCCGAGCGAGCTGACATGCCGCACGGGAAGGACCATGAGATGCCCACTGGCATAGGGATAGGCGTTGAGCACCGCGTAGGACACGGTCCCGATCCACAGGACACCGTTGTCGGCCGAAGGAGGGCCGCTGGCCGCGATACGGCAGAAGACGCAGTGATCGGGGTCGTCGAGGCGATGGGAGTCGACACCGCCGGCCAGGGCCGGCTCGGACGAACCGGCGGCCGTCACATACTCGCCGCGCCACCCGGCCCACAGGTGCTCGAGGCTCACGATGGGGATTCGGGAATCCGGCGCCCGGCGATCTCGTCCTCGAGCGTGTCGGTGAACGTCATGAGCTCGACCCCGCGCTCGGGCTGGTTGCTCCCCCGGCGGTTGACACCCACGGTGCCGGCGTGAACGTCGTCGTCGCCCACCACCAGGATGTAGGGGATCTTCATGACCTTGGCCTTGCGGATGCGCGCCTTCAGGTGCTCGTCGGCGGGATCGACCGAGACCCGGGCTCCCACCGCCCGCAGGCGGTCGGCCACCTTGTGGGCATAGGCCGCATGCTCGTCCTTCACCGCCAGGACCCGGACCTGCTCGGGCGACAACCAGGTGGGCATCGCGCCGGCATAGTGTTCGAGGAGGATGGCGAAGAACCGCTCCACCGAGCCGAACAGCGCCCGGTGGATCATGACCGGCTGGTGCCGACCGTTGTCAGCACCGATGTACTCCATGCCGAACCGCTGGGGCTCCTGGAAGTCGAGCTGCATGGTCGACATCTGGTGGGTCCGCCCGATGGCGTCCCGGGCCTGCACGGAGATCTTCGGACCGTAGAAGGCGCCGCCTCCCTCATCGATGACCAGCTCGAGGTCCATGGCCGTCGCCGCAGTGCGGAGGGCCTCGGTGGCCTCATCCCAGTCCTCGACCGAGCCCACGGCCTTCTCCTCGGGACGCGTCGAGAGCTCGAGGAAGAAGTCGTCGAGACCGAAGTCCCGCAAGAGGGACAGGACGAACGTGAGGGTCGAGTGGAGCTCGTGGGCCATCTGGTCGCGGGTGCAGAAGATGTGCGCGTCGTCCTGGGTCATGCCGCGCACCCTGGTCAGGCCGTGTACCACCCCCGACTTCTCGTATCGGTAGACGGACCCGAATTCGAAGAGACGCATGGGCAATTCGCGGTAGGAACGCTGATGGCTCTTGAAGATCAGGATGTGGAACGGGCAGTTCATCGGCTTGAGGTAGTACTCCTGGCCGCCGTCCAGCTCCATGGGCGGGAACATCCCCTCGGCGAACCAGTCCAGATGGCCCGACGTCTCGAACAGCTCCGCCTTGGTGATGTGCGGGGTGTAGACGAACTCGTAGCCGGCGGCCTCGTGGCGCTGGCGCGAATAGTCCTCCATGAGGCGGCGCACGGTTCCGCCCTTGGGGTGGAAAACGGGCAGTCCCGAGCCGATCTCCTCGGGGAACGAGAACAGGTCCAGCTCGGCGCCGAGGCGGCGGTGGTCCCTGCGCTCGGCCTCCGCCAGCCGGTCGAGGTGGACGGCCAGCGCCTTCTCCGACTCCCACGCGGTGCCGTAGATGCGCTGGAGCTGCTGGCGCTTCTCATCGCCCCGCCAGTAGGCCCCGGCCACGCGCATCAGGGCGAAGTGGCCCAGGTGGCTGGTGGAGGGGACGTGCGGGCCCCGGCACAGGTCGGTGAAAGTCGGCGAATTCCAGTAGGTCGACACCTGGGCGGCGCCGGCCCCCTCGGCTGCGGCGTCCACCTCCTCGTGTCCCGCCTCGACCGCCTCGATGATCTCCCGTTTGAACGGTTGGTCGCCGAAGATCGAAAGTCCCTCTTCGATGCTGTGCTCGTGGCGGACAAAAGGTTGGTCCTCGGCCATGATCTCGCGCATGGCGGCGTCGATGCGCTCGAGGTCGTCGTCACTGAAATGGACCCCGCCCGGCAGCTCGAAGTCGTAGTAGAAGCCGTCCTCGATGACCGGCCCGATGGCGAAGTGGGCGCCGGGCCACAGCCGGAGCACAGCCTGGGCCAGCACGTGGGCGGTCGAGTGACGCAGCACGGCGCGGCCGGCCTCGGAGTCGGCAGTGATGACGCTGACCTGGGCCCCATCTCGCAGCGGTGTGTCCAGGTCGACCTCGGCACCGTCGAAGGTGGCCGCCACCGCCGCCTTGGCCAGTCGGGGGCCAATGGACTCGGCGAACTGGGACGCCGTGGTGCCCTCCTCGAACTCCCTGGTCGCACCATCGGGAAGTTGCACGGTGACGGCTCCCATCAAATTGCCTTTCTGCCTCTGTTCCGGCCTGGCCATGGGCCCGGCGCGGCCGCCGAGTACCCGGTGGTGGGCGGGCTGGTGACCGAGCTACAGGGTAATGCCCAAGAGGGCAGCTCCCCGGACAACCGGGCGGCCGGCGGCCGCCTCGGTGTCGAGGGCCCGGAGGGCTCCCGGCGTGTCGAGGTCGTTGTCGAGGAAGGATCGCACCGCTGGGAGACCGGCGTCGCCCGACTGGTCGGCAGTGCCGGGTGACAGCCCCGGAGGCGTGGCGCGGCGCCACGCCTCCAACCGCGTGGCCGCCCTGGTCAAGTCCTCAGGCGACCACTCCCAGTCCCCCCGGTAGTGATGGTCGAGCAGGGCGAGCCGGATCACGGCCGGCTCCCACTCCTTCAAGAGGTCGCCCACGAAGACCAGGTTGCCGAGGGACTTGGACATCTTGGTGCCGTCGAGGCCGACCAGTCCGACGTGGAGCCAGTGGCGCACGAACGGCCGCCCGGTGGCCGACACCGACTGTGCGTTCTCCGATTCGTGATGCGGGAAGGCCAGGTCGCGTCCCCCGCCGTGGACGTCGATGGTGTCGCCCAGCTCGCGAAGGGCCAGGGCCGAGCATTCGACATGCCACCCCGGGCGGCCCGGGCCCCAGCGTGACTCCCACGAGGGCTCATCGGGCAGCGAGGGCTGCCACAGCACGAAGTCGAGGGGATGGCGCTTGTTCGGATCGTCCGGCCTCCCGCCCTGCTCGGCGGCCACGGCCAGCATGGTCGGCTCGTCAAGGTGGCTGACGGTGCCGAATGCCGGGAAGGTGGTGACGTCGAAGTAGACCGCTCCCCCGGCCTGGTACGCACGCCCCGAGTCCAGCACGGCGCCGATCAGGGTCAGGATCTCAGCGATGGCCGAGGTGGCCCGGGGCTCAGACCATGCGGGGATCAGGCCCAGCGCCGCCATGTCCGACTCGAACCGGGCGATCTCCTCGGCGGCCAGGTCGAGATAGTGGACCCCGAGCTCACGGGCCTTGCGGAGGATGTCGTCGTCCACGTCCGTGACGTTCCGAACGCACCGGGTCTCGTGCCCGAGGTCGCGGAGCCGTCGTTGCAGGATGTCGAACGTGAGATAGACCTGGGCGTGCCCGAGGTGGGCGGAGTCATACGGGGTGATCCCGCACGAGTACAGGGTGACCAACGGCCCGGCGTCGAGCGGCGCCACCTCCTGGCGGGCGGTGTCGTAGAGCCGTAGTCCCCCTCCTACGTCCCGGCTGCCCCCGCTGTCGGTCACGCGCTATCGGGGGTCGCCGTAACCGGCCAGTTGCAAGGCGGTGTGCACCTTGTGGCGGATGTTGACGGTCACGAGCACGGCAGTGAACGCCTCGATGGGTGCGGCCTGGGCCAGGCTGCCGGCATCCACGCCCCGCAACCCCTCGATGGAGTCGACCAGGGCCACCGTGGCCTTGGAGGCCTCGAAATGGTCCGAGCACACCAGCACGTCCGCCGTGATCGGGGCATCCAGGTTCTCCATGTCGGAGGCCGGCAGATGGTGGAACGAGGCCGACACCAGAGACAGGGGCAGGGCCGCCTGGATCGAGGCCGCGACCGAACCCCGGGACGGCAGCAGGGCGAGGAACTCGCGACCTTCCTTCACCAGGGCGTTGGCCATCGAGACCACCACCTTGCCCTCCAGGCCGGCGGCCAGTGGCTTGAGGGTGGCGACGGCGCTGTCCCACGGGGTGGCCACGACGATCAGGTCGCACTCAGCCGCGGCCTCGTTCGCAGCGCCGGACACGGACAGATGGTGCCCCGGCCACGCCTCCACCAGCCCGGAGGCGACGGCGTCGGCCCGCTCCGCATCCCGCGACCCGATCAGGATCTCCTCGCCGGCCCGGGCCAGCCGAACCGCCAGCCCCCGCCCGGCAGGGCCGGTCCCGCCCAAGATTCCGATGCGCATGCATCTACCTTTGCACACGCACGGTTTCCGGCCCAGCGAATCCCGGACGGTAACCTGACCCGGTCATGGGACTCCTCGATGGAAAGAAGATTCTGGTCACAGGGGTACTGACCGACGCATCGCTCGCCTTCGCCGTGGCCCGGATGGCCCAACGAGAGGGCGCAGAAGTGGTGCTCAGCGGGGCGGGCCGCGGCCTCTCACTCACCCGCCGGACGGCCCGGAAACTTCCCGTCGAGGCCGACGTGCTCGAGATCGACGTCACCGAGCCCGAGCAGCTGGCCGCGGCGGCAACCACGCTGGCCGCCGGGTGGGACCGGATGGACGGGATGCTCCACTCCATCGGCTACGCGCCCCCCGAGTGCCTGGGAGGAGATATCTTCCAGGCCAACTGGGACCAGGTCCAGATCGCCCTGCACGTGTCGGCCTACTCGCTGAAGGCCTTGGTCGAGGCCTTCCGTCCCCTGTTGGCGGCGGCCGGCGCGGAGGGAGGAGCGGGGGCGTCGGTGGTCGGTCTGGACTTCGACGCCTCGGTGGCGTGGCCCGCCTACGACTGGATGGGGGTGTCCAAGGCCGCCCTGGAGTCCCTGTCGCGCTACCTGGCCCGGGACCTCGGGGCCGAGCGCATCAGGGTCAATCTGGTGGCGGCCGGGCCGGTCAAGACCATGGCGGCCAAATCCATCCCGGGCTTCACCGCCTTCGAGGACACCTGGTCCGAGCGGGCGCCCCTCGGCTGGGACGTACTCGACACCGACGTGGTGGCCCGTGCCTGCACGGCTCTCCTCTCCGACCTCCTGCCCATGACCACCGGCGAGATCCTGCACGTCGACGGAGGCCTGCACGCTGTCGGCGCGTGAACGCCGGCGCCGCATCGAGCCAGGACCGACGAAGGGAGCGCCATGCTGACCCCGAACGAGCTGCGAAGCCTGATCGCTGACTATGTGGACGCGATCAACGCCCGCGAGGCCCATGCCATCGCCGCCCTCTTCACCGAGGACGCCGTGCACGCTGATCCGGTATCCAACCCCCCGAACGTCGGGCGGGCCGCCATCACCGCCTTCTTCGAAGCCGGGATCTCCGCCAGCCGGTCGTGGACCTTCACGGCCAAGGAGGTGCACACCTGCGGGGCCCACGTGGCCGTCGACTTCGGGATCTCGGTGGCGACAGGCGGATCCTCCATGACCATCGACGGCATCGAGGTGTTCGTCGCCGATGACGACGGCCTGTTCATCTCGGCCCACGCCTACTGGGACGACGCCGACCTCACCTTCGGGGCCGAAGGGACCGAAGTGACGGGGGCGGAGGCGGAGGCGGGAGCCAGTTCCGGAGAAGCGGGAGGACAGCCATGAGCGACACCGGAATCGCGTTGAGCAATCTCATCGCCCGCTACGCCGAGCTGATCGACGACGGCGATTTCGCCGGAGTGGCAGACCTCCTGGGCCAGGCCGCCGTCGGTGCCGGGGACAGCGGTTCGTCGGTCACCGGCCGGGACGCCCTGCTGGCCCTGTTCACGTCCACCACCCGGCTGTACCCGGATGGGACGCCCAAGACCAAGCACGTCACCACCAATCTCATCCTCGAGATCGACGAGGAGGAAGGAAGGGCCGCGGGCCGCTCGTACTGGACCGTCCTACAGGCCGTACCCGGTCTCACGCTCCAGCCGATCCTGGCCGGCCGCTACCACGACCGCTTCGAACGATCCGACGGGGCCTGGCGGTTCTCCGAGCGGCGGTACCTCATCGACCTGGTCGGTGACGTGAGCCAGCACATGCTCGCCAACATTCCCTCGTAGAGCACACCCGACCCGCGAACCCGACAAGGAGTGACCCGATGGCTACCACGGTGACGATCGACGGGCCCGAAGCGGCGCGCAGCCTACGGGAGCTCATTGCCGCAGAGGCAGCCGACTCCGAGCGCCTTCGCACCCTCAACCAACGGACCGTCGACGGGCTGTGGAGCAGCGGGCTGATGGTCTGGGCCAATCCGCTGGAGGCCGGAGGCAGCGAGCCGAGCTTCCCGGAGATGATCGAGACATGGATCGAGCTGGCCTGGCAGGACGGCTCGCTGGGTTGGATCGGCATCGCCAACCTGCCGTCGGCGGCGGCCTGCGCCGCCTACTTGCCCGACGACGGCTTCGACGAGGTCTTCACCAAGCATGACAACCAGGTGACCGCCGGCGGTCAGTTCTTTCCCAACGGCCTGGGCGAGACCGTCGAGGGCGGCTACCGCATCTCGGGGGCGTGGAACTTCGGATCGGGCACGGGGCACTCCCAGTACGTGGCGGCCGGGTTCATGCCCACCGTCGACGGAGAACTGGTCACGGGAGAGGACGGAATACCCCCGCTGATGGTGGCGGTCATCCCGCACGCCGAGATCGTCTTCACCGACGGATGGGACGTCCAGGGCCTCAAAGGCACGGGATCGTACGACTACAACGTGACCGATCTCTTCGTCCCGAGTCACCGCACCTTCGAACTGTTCTGCCGCACGCCGCAACGGGGCAGTTCGCCGGCGTTCAGGATGGGGCTGATGCCGATCACCGCGGCGGGCCACGCCTCCTGGGCCCTCGGTGTGTCCAAGAGCATGATCGACGACGTCACCGAGCTGGCCATGACCAAGGTGAGGATGGGTGAGGAGGCATCCATCGCCCACAAGGCGAGCTTCCAGCGGAACCTCTCCCATCACGCCGCCATGTGGAAGGCGGCGCGACTGCTGGTGCTGACGACGTTCACCGAGGTCGAGCAGGCCGTCAGGGCCGGCCAGGACCTCTCGCCGACCATGCGGGCCGACATGCGGGTGGCGGCCACCTATGCCACCGAGGCCAGCCGGGAAATCGTGCAGTGGGCCCACCTGGCCGGAGGTACGTCTGCCATCCGCGAGGGCAGTCGCCTCGAGCGGGCCTTTCGGGACATGTACACCGGGACGCAGCATGTCTTCATCGGGGAGAAGACCTACACCGACTCGGCCCAGATCTACCTCGGCCTCATCAACGACCAGTTCGGGTTGTGACTTGCTGCGGTGCCGGTGCCGGTGCCGGTGGTCCGGTCCGCCTCCCCGCCGGCGGGTGCCGGCGCCGGAGGCTCGATCAGAGCTGCATGGCCTTCACCTCGAGGTACTCCTCCAGCCCGAAGGCCCCGAACTCCCGGCCGTTGCCCGACTGCTTGTAGCCGCCGAACGGCGCCATGGGGTTGAAACCTCCCCCGTTGACCTCGACCTGACCGGTTCGCAACCTCCGGGCCACGGCTTTGGCCCGCTCGGGATCACCGGACCACACTCCTCCGGCCAGCCCGTAGTCGGTGTCGTTGGCGATCTCCACGGCCTCGTCCTCGGAGTCGTAGGGGATGATCACCAGCACGGGGCCGAAGATCTCCTCCCGGGCGATGGTCATGTCGCGGGTCACCGAGCTGAACACGGTCGGGCGGACGAAGAAGCCTTTGTCGGCGCCCTCGGGCGCCTCCAGCCCACCGGTGAGGAGGGTGGCACCCTCACCCACACCCTTGTCGATGTAGTTGCGCACGCGGTCCCGCTGGGCCGAGGACACCAGCGGCCCGAGCCGGGTGTCCCCGTCGAAGGGGTCACCGGCAGAGAACGACTCGGCCGTTGTCCGGGCCAACTCCTCCACCTCGTCGAGCCGATGGCGGGGAACCAACATGCGGGTGAGCGCGCTACAGGTCTGGCCCGAGTTGAAGTAGCACTTGCCCACCCCGTCGGGGACCGCCGTGGCCAGATCGGCATCGTCGAGGATCACGTTGGCGGACTTCCCGCCCAGTTCCAGGGCCACCCGCTTGACCGTGGCCGCGGCCACCTCGGAGACGCGCCGGCCGGCCCGGGTGGATCCGGTGAACGACACCATGTCGACATCCGGGTGGGCCGCCAGTGCCTCGCCGACCACAGGGCCGAACCCGGTCACCAGGTTGAAGACGCCCGCCGGTACCCCGACCTCCTCGAAGATCTCGGCCAGGACGAACGCATTGAGAGGTGCGACCTCGCTCGGCTTGAGCACCACCGTGCATCCCGCCGCCAGTGCCGGGGCCACCTTGGCGGCGATCTGGTGCAACGGGTAGTTCCACGGGGTGATGGCCCCGACCACGCCGATCGGCTCCCGCACGATGAGTGAATTGCCCACCGTCTGCTCCCAGGTGAAATCGGCGGTGACCTGGGCCATGGACCCGAACGACGCCATGGGCAGGCCCACCTGTACCAGCTTGGACAGCGTCAGCGGCATCCCCACCTCATGGGTGATCAGCTCCCCCAGTGACTCCATCCGCGCCCCCAGGGCCTCACTGATGGCTGTCAGCATGGCGGCCCGCTTCTCGACAGGAGTGGCCGACCAGGCCGGAAACGCAGCCCGGGCGGCGGCCACGGCGCGGTCGATGTCGGCGGTCGTTCCCTCCGGAACCGTTCCGATCACTTCTTCGTTGGTCGAGTCGATCACCTCGATCGAACCTGTTCCGGTGGAGGGCACCCAGGCTCCTCCGATGTAGAGCTTGTCGCGGACAACCGTGGTCATGGATGGCATGGTGCTCCCTTGCGTACCGAGGTGGGAACCCCACTCTATGCCTCGACCCCTGATCGGGCAGCCTCGAGCGCCGGGCAGCCCGGCGGGAGCAGAACGGGCGTTGCGTATGTTGCATAACGATTCCAATATATGTACAGTTAGTCTGCTGCTCTGCTCCACAAGAGGCCACGGGGAACATGTCCCAGACGCAACAGGAACGCAAGGCCGAGACCCGGGCGCGGCTGCTGTCCGCTGCCGCCGGCCTCTTCGCCGACCAGGGAATCGACGCCGTCTCGATCGACGCAGTAGCCGAGGCGGCCGGCCGGACCTCGGGTGCCGTCTACTCCCACTTCGGCAGCAAGCAGGGACTCCTCCTGGCACTGCTCGACTCGTGGAAGGACTCGATCCTCACCGTGTTGCTGGCCGAGGTGGCCGTCACCGAGTCACCTGAGGGACAGCTCAACGCCGTATGGGACAACGTCTCGGCCGGCGACGAGTCGGGCTGGTCGCTGCTCGAACACGAGCTCTGGCTGCGCGCCGCCCGCGACCATGAAGTGGCCGACGTCATCCGGGTGCGGAACGCCGAGGCGCGCCGGTTCAGCGCGCGGCTCCTGGACGGCTGGGCCAAAGCCTTCGATGCGCAGCCGGCCGCCCAATCGGAGGAACTGGCAGTGCTGGTCAAGGGGCTCCTCGTCGGACTGGCCATGCAGCGCCGCCTCGAACCCGCAACCGTTCCCGATGGCTTGGCCCTACGAGGTCTGAGCGCGCTGCTCGGGCTGCCCCATGACATTGTGCCGCCCACCGCAGCCAACGGTTCGACCAACTCCGCAACAATCGAAGACAGCAAGTCAGGAGCGAGACCATGAACACGGAAATCCGCCAGAAGCTGGGCATCGAATTCCCCATCTTCGCCTTCACCCACTGCCGCGACGTGGTGGCCGCCGTGACCAACGCCGGAGGCATCGGCGTGCTCGGCGCCATCGGGTTCGACCCCGAACAGCTGGAGGTCGAGCTCACCTGGATCGATGAGCATGTCGGTGACCGGCCCTACGGGGTCGACATTGTCATCCCGGCCAAATACGAGGGCATGGACGAGATGGACCCCGACAAGCTCGAGGCCCAGATCCGCGGCCTGATCCCCGCCGGGCACCGGGAGTTCGCCCTCAAGATCCTCGCCGATCACCACGTCCCGGAGATCCCAGAGGACGAGCGACGCTCCAACGGGATGATCGGATGGACGGCCGCCCACGCCGCCGGGCTCATCGAGGTGGCGCTCCGACACCCCAACGTCAAGCTGATCGCCAACGCGCTGGGGACTCCCCCGCCCGACGTGGTCGAGAAGGTGCAGGGAGCGGGCCTGATGATCGGCGCTCTGGCCGGCTCGGTCAAGCATGCGCTCAGCCACAAGGCCGCCGGCCTGGACTTCATCATCTGTCAGGGCTCGGAGGGCGGCGGCCATACGGGCGATGTCGGGAGCATCGTGCTGTGGCCCGAGGTCATCGATGCGGTGGCGCCGATTCCGGTACTGGCCGCTGGCGGCGTCGGCAGTGGTCGCCAGATGGCCGCGGCCCTGGCGCTCGGCGCCCAAGGCGTCTGGTCGGGAACCCTGTGGCTGACCGTCGAGGAGGCGGACATCCCGCCGAAGCAGATGGAGACCTATCTGGCCGCCTCCAGCCGCGACACGGTGCGGTCCCGCTCCTTCACCGGCAAGCCGTGCCGGATGCTCAAGAACGACTGGACGGAGGCGTGGGAGGCCGAGGACACACCCGAGCCTCTGCCCATGCCATTGCAGATGATGGTGGCCATCGAGGCGGTCTCCCGGGGCCATCGCTACCCCGAACAGGCTCGGGACGTGAACTTCAACCCCTGTGGCCAGGTCATCGGCCGCGCCACCACGGTCCGCAAGGCCAAGGACGTCGTGTTCTCGATGGTCGAGGAGTACATCGAGGCCACCGAACGCATGCAGGCAGGTGTGACCGTCTGATCCGACGGGGCAGTCGAGCCGGCGCTGATCCGGCGCGGCGTGACCGACGACTGATTGCCCCTTTGGCTCGCGTGGGGATGGTGAGAAGGCCTAGCCTCGCCATCATCCGCAATGGAATATCTCTACCTCTTCCTCATCGTCCTCGGGGTCAACCTCCTTCCCGCATTCGGTCCGCCCACGTGGACGTTGTTGGTGTTCTCACGCATCCAATGGCATCTGAACCCCGTGGCCATCGTGCTCCTCGGAGGCGTGGCGGCCATGCTCGGAAGGTACCTCCTGGCCCGCGGCGCCCGGCGCTTCCGCGGTCGTTTGAGTCCTCGCCTACGGGAGAATCTGGCTGCGGCCAGCGGTGCTCTCCTCAAGAAGCGGTCGAGCGCCATCGCCTCGCTGGCGCTGTTTGCCGTCTCGCCGCTACCCTCGGCCCAACTCTTCGTGGCGGCAGGACTGCTCGAGCTCAACCTGATTCCGTTGACCCTGGCCTTCTTCGTCGGCCGTCTGGTGAGTTACTCGATCTACGTGGGGGTGGCCACGGTCGCCGAACACCAACTCGGGAGCGTCATCGGCCGGCTGCTCGGTTCGCCCTGGTCGATCACCATTCAGGTCGTGCTGTTGGCCCTGGTGGCCGCGCTCCCGTTCATCAATTGGAAGAGCATCCTCGATCGCCGGGCAAGCCACCCAGAGGATGGGGCCCCGACTGATCCATGACGGCCACCTCAGGTGAGAGCGTCAGCGAATCGGACCCTGTGCTCGACCCACCAGAGGCGCCGGCGATCGAATCGCTCCGCCCCGCCCATCGCATCCCACATGGCGGTGAAGTTCGGGTCGCCGGCCTCGACGCGGCGGCGTACGAATGCGCCACCCGCCGCCATCGAGGCGTCGAGGACCTCGATCAGCTGACGCCGCTCGGCCGGGTCGAGTCCGAAGGCATCGGCGACCAATAGCAGTCGTGCTGGCCGGTCGGCGGGTACCCAGCCGAGCTTGGCCGCGTTGACGTCGTCGTCGATGGGAACGCACATCCGGGCGAATTGGGCCAGGTCATAGACAGGCCGGCCGGGAGCGGCAAAGTCGAAGTCGAGAAGGGCCGTGGCGATGCCGTCCCTGAACACCACGTTCTCCAAGCAGACGTCGTTGTGGCAGAGGACGTCTCCCCCGGACGGATCCGCCATCTCGCTGCTCCACGAACACCCGGTGAGATCGAATCCTTGCGACCCGACGTGGAACCGCCTGATCAATTGTGCCACCGAGATCAGCGAAGGATCGGACTGGGCCCACTCCGGATACGGGGGAAGCGCCACCTGGCCGTCGATGAACTCCAATCGCTCCCGCCCGTCAGGTTCGATCCCGACGGGCACTGGGGCGCCATCGAATCCGGCTGATGCCAGATACGACAGAAAGCGGTGGATCGAGGCCGTGTGCGGGTTGGAGGGACGAAGAACGTGTCGCCCGACACGCACCACCGCACCGGCGTTGGCGATGCCACCCGCCAGCAGCTCTTCGTGTTCCACCCGTGCAGTCTGGCCTCTGTTGCCAACCCTTCGGGTGGAGGCCCTGAGTCCTGACCGGTGCTTCTATCCCATGCCCACGATGGGCTGGTTCAGCACCTTTCCTCCTGTCGAGCCGAGGAAGGTGGCATCACCGAAGGCGAAGATCCCGCCGTCGGAGGCCACCAGCCAGTAGCCCTTGCCCTTCGGGCTGATGTCCATGCCGACGATCGGCATGTTGAGGACCTTGGACCCCGTCGAGCCGTAGAAGGCGGCGTCCCCGAAGGCGAAGATCCCGCCGTCGGACGCCACCAGCCAGTAACCCTTGCCCGTGGATGTGGAAGCCATTCCCACAATCGGCTTGTTGAGGGGGGTGCCCCCCGTCGATCCGTAGTACCCGGCTGTCCCGAAGGTGAAGATGCCGCCATCGGAGGCCACCAGCCAGTAGCCAGCACCCTGGGGTGTGGCGGCCATACCCACGATGGGCTTGTTGAGGTGTTTGCCACCCGTGGAGCCGTGGAAGTGAGCGTCACCGAAGGTGAAGATCCCGCCGTCGGAGGCCACCATCCAGTAGCCATTGCCCGTCGGGGTCGAGGCCATGCCCACGATGGGCTGGTTCAAATGGATGCTTCCCGTCGAGCCGAAGAAGTTGGCGTCGCCATACGCGAAGATCCCACCGTCGGATGCCACCAACCAGTAGCCAAGATCGTCGGGAGTGGAGGCCATGCCCACGATGGGCTGGTTGAGATGGATGCCCCCGGTCGAGCCGTAGAACAGGTTCTGCCCGAAGGAGAAAATGCCGCCATCGGAGGCCACCAACCAGTAGCCGGTGGGCGTCGGGGTGACCGAGTTGGATGGAGCGGAGGCGGGACCGGTGCCGGCCGCGTTGATGGCGGCAACCGTGAACGTATAGGCAGTTCCGTCGTTGAGGAAGGGAACCGTGAAACTCGTGCTGCCTGCCGGGGCCTGGACAGGTGGAGCTCCGCCTGAAGGCGTGATGAGGTAGCCGGTGATAGCACCGCCACCGTCAGAAGCCGGAGCGAGCCAGCGCACCTTGGCGCTGTTGTTGCCCGGCGATGCCGTCTGGATTGTCGGTGGTCCCGGCAAGTCGGCGTTCACGGTCAGGGTGAAGCTGAACGTGCCCAGGTTGCCGAGGGTGTCCGAGTCCGTGCCGTTGACCGCGTAGGCGCCCGCCCTCAGTGGGCCGCCCACCGTGGTGACCAGACCACCGCTCGAGACGGCGAGATTCGCGGAACCACCTGTCTTGGCGAATGACGGCGATGTGATGGCGCCCGAGGTCAGCAGCTGAGCGCTAAACGAAGTCGATCCGGAAAAACTCGCCGTGCCCGTGAAGGGCGCGATTTGCGTGATCGTGCTGGGAGTAACGGTGAGCGTGAAGCTGAACGTACCGGTGTCGATCCCGGGGACATCCGTCAAGTTGCCCATTGCCGTATAGGAACCCGCAACCAAATTCCCGCTCGTCGTGACTAACCCCGTGCCCGAGACAACCAGACTTGTGCCTCCCGAAGTTTGCATGAACTGCACGGGGTTCAGCCCCTGGCCCGAGGCAATGAGTTGCTTCATATAGCCAGCGGTTGCGGTCGTTGCAGTGTCCGTGGTGGGTGATGCCGTCAGCGTCGCGGCGTAGGCCGGAGCCACAAATGTCGCGAACGACGCGACGAGCGCGGCCACGACCACCGCGGCCACGAGTGCAGTTCGACGAGTTGCTTTCCTGAGCATGGCGGACTCCCCTCCAGAACCAGGTCCTGGCCCCTACATTAAGGCTCTGATTTTGATAAGGCGTACGACCGTAACACCTATCAAATGCGAGGGCTCAGGCGTCAAGAGTGGAGCCCTCCGCCCAGACGATAGTTCTCGACAAGACCATCGCCCGAGCGGGCTCCCATGCCCCTCACACAGTCAGATTTGGGCGACCAACTTGAACTGAGAGCCGTTGGGGTCGGAGGCCGTCGCCACTCGCCCGTAGGGGGTGTCTTCGGCCGCCGCCACGATCGAGCCCCCGAGCTGGATGATGGTGGCCAGGGCAGCGTCGGTGTCCTCAACGGCGAAGTAGACCGACCAATGGGCCGGCACCCCGTCGGGAAGGAAGCCCGAGGCATCCATGATCCCGGCCATCTGTCCCTCACCCTCACCCAACGTCGTGTAGCGGAATTCGGGTGAGTCGCTCACGACGTGGGTGTCCCAGTGGAACACGTTTCGATAGAAGTCGACCGAGGACTCGTAGTCCCGCGTGAAGAGCTCGAACCACGCTGGCGTGCCCGGTTCGGCCAGCACGCCGAATCCCTTGTGCAGTCCCGGCTGCCACACACCGATTGCTGCGCCTCCGGTGTCGACCAGGACGGCCATCGTCCCGAGGTCTCCCACGTCCATCGCCGGGGCCACGACCTGGCCTCCATTGGCTGTCGCTGTCTCGACGGTCTTCCGAGTGTCGTCGCTGGCCAGGTAGATCGACCAGATGTCCCTCACCGGTGACTCGGGCTCGCTGGTCATGCATCCCGCCACCAGAATGCCGTCCTTGGAATAGTTGAAGTACCCGCCAAACTCAGCCCTGGGTTCCTCGGCCGTCCAACCGAACAGCTGGCCGTAGAACGCCTTGATGCGCTCGGCGTCCGAGGTCATCAGGTCGACCCAGCAGGGCGCTCCAATGGGGGCGGTGTCTCGTGTGGGCATGGTGGCTCCTCTCGATGGCATTCCCAGTGTGTCGCCAGTTCCGACGTCGCAGCAATGCGGAACTCATCGGTCCCCCGCAGAGCTGATCTGGGCGCGGAAACGTCGTCAGGCCTTGAGACCCGAGGGCTGGCCGGCGACGCCTAACACGTGGGCGACGCTCAATCCGAGCCGACCGATGACTTCCGGCCGGGCTGGACGTCCCACTGGTATGCCATGCTCCGCGCTCGTCGCCAACGACCTACCATGGGAAGCAGTGACCGTCGACGCCAGTCCCCTGGCCCCGGAGGCCTTCGAGAAGCACCGGCGGGAGCTGACCGGATACTGCTACCGGATGCTCGGCTCGGGATTCGAAGCCGACGACGCCGTGCAGGAGACCATGTTGCGGGCCTGGAAGGCAGCCGACCGGTTCGAGGGTCGCTCGAGTGTCCGGTCATGGCTCTACCGGATCGCGACCAACGTCTGCCTCGACATGCTCCGGAGCCGGCAGCGCCGGGCCCGGCCCATGGAACTGGGCCCGTCCTGCCCTCCCGAGGAGTCTTCCCTGAAGTCGATACTGCCGGAGAACCGGTGGGTGTCCCCCATCGCCGATTCGAGGGTGATGGCGGATGATGACGACCCCGCCGAAATCGCCGCTCAGCGGGAGTCCATCCGTCTGGCCTTCGTCACCGCCCTCCAGCACCTGCCGGCCCGTCAGCGGGCGGCGTTGATCCTCTCGGAGGTCCTGCGGTGGCAGGCGACCGAAGTCGCCGAATTGCTCGACACCACGGTGGCGGCGGTGAACAGTGCCCTTCAGCGGGCTCGGGCGACACTCGCTTCGGTGCGCGAGGAACCCCCTCAACCCATGGACGCCGCCCAGCGCGACCTGCTGGGCCGCTACGTCGACGCCTTCGAGCGCTACGACGTGTCGGCCATCGTCTCGCTCCTCCACGATGACGCCATCCAGTCGATGCCTCCTTACGCCATGTGGCTCCGGGGCTCGGCCGACATCGGTCAATGGATGCTCGGCCCCGGCATCGAGTGCCAGGGGTCTCGCCTGCTCCCCACTGCGGCCAACGGAGGTCCCGCCTTCGGTCAGTACCGGGTCGACCCCACAGGTGGCCACAAGCCATGGGCCCTCCAGGTCATCGAGGTCTCAGACAGCCGGATCTCCGGGTTCCACACATTCCTCGACGTGCAGCATCTGTTTCCGGCCTTCGGGCTCCCCACACACCTCCCCGAGTAGGCCGACGAAGTCGAGCAGTTCCGCCAGCTCGGCGCTGACGTCCCGGAGCCGGATACAGCCGCCGGAGCGCCGGGCCACCAGCTGCCAACGAGCCACGGTATTGACGGTGCCGAGGTCCGGGTGACCAGATCCTTCGAGGACCCAGGCCGCCACTTCTCCGCCGGACGATCCCACCAACACGAGCCGAACCCATGGCGTGGCGCCAGTCATATCAGTTGGACGAAACGCGCTCGTCGAACTCAGCGGTGTGTAGGCCCGCGATTTGCCACGGGAACCTTTCGTGCCGACTACTTCGGCTTACGGCTGAAGCGTGCGTGCGCCACGGAGGGCGAACTGACGAACTCGACGCATTCGTAGGCATCGGGTCCACCGTCGAGGTGGTCGAAGAACCGCTCGCCACCACCGAGCAGGATGGGCACGAAGGCCAGATGCATCTCGTCGATCAGACCGGACCGGAGGTGCTGCTGGTCACCGGGCAACTGATCTACCCGCGCTTGACCCTTCCGCGAAGGGCGGCGAAGCACAGGCTCATGCTGATCGCTCCGACGATGAGGATGGCCAACAGCGCCTCTCCGAGCTGGGCCCACTGCCAGCCGTTGCCGATGACGAGCGACCGCAAGCCACCGAGCAGGTAGGTGACCGGGTTGAACCCCGCAACCGTGTTCAACCACCCGGACAGCTGGCTGCGGGGCACGTACGAGGAGGTCAGGAACAAGAACGGAAAGAACAGAAGGAAGGTGGAGTTCACTGCGGCCGGGTTGCCGGTCTTGAGGGCGATGGCGTAGGCGAAGCCGGCAAAGGCCAAGCTCCAGAGGGACGCCATCAGGATGAACACCACCACACCGAGCGGGCCGTCTTGGAACCGAACGCCGAGGATGAAGCCCAGCACCAGGATCGGCACCGTCATGGCGGCTGCCACTGTGACATCGGCCGCCATATGGCCCAGCAGGATCGCCGTCCGCCGCACCGGGGTGAGGAGCAGACGGTCGAAGTACTTGCTCTGCACGTCGAGGACGAGGGCGGGGGCGCGAGAGACGCCGGTCACGCCAAGGAGGATTGCCGTGGCCATCTCGAAGGACGTGTAGTTGAAGCCCGGGATCGACGAGGTCACTCTCTTCAGGGTGCCGATGTTCACGATGAAGAAGAACAGCGCGATGAATATCGGCGGGATGACCACGGAAATGTCTCGGGGCACCGCCCGCAGAGCCCGACCGGCGATGGACGTGAGATCGCGCGCAAACCCGGCGGGGCGGGCCCGGATCGAGTCACCGGACGAGTAGGCGGTGATCGGGTCAATGGTGGTGGTCATGACCGGTCCTCCTCGTTGTCCGCCCGTTCGATATGGCTGCCGGTGAGATCCAGGAACACATCATCGAGCGTCGGGGTGCGCAAAGTCAGGTCACGTACGACCACCTCGCTCCCTGCGAGGGCCACCGCCACGGGGCTGATGGTCGCCGATCCGCTCCCGGTGGCGATGACCAGCTCGTTGCCGTGGGCCTCGACACCACGGACGCCGGGGACCGCCTCGACTACGGAAGCCACGTCTGCCGCCTCGCCCTCAACGCGGGCCACGATGACGTCGGAGCCGACAGCCCGCTTCAGATCAGCTGGCGTGCCCTCGGCCACGATCCGGCCATTGTCGATGATCCCGACCCGGTGGGCGAGCTCGTCGGCCTCCTCGAGATACTGGGTGGTAAGGAAGATCGTCATGCCCAGCTCCTGGTTGAGTCGTCGGACCTCGGCCCAGACCTGGACCCTGCTCACGGGGTCAAGACCGGTCGTCGGCTCGTCGAGGAACACGATCTCAGGATTGTGGATCAGTGCCGCCGCCAGATCGAGACGTCGCCTCATCCCACCGGAGTAGGTGCCGATCAGTCGGTCGAGGAAATCGCCCAGATCGATCAGTTCCGCCAGCTCAGCCACCCGCTGGTTCACCTCACGGCGAGACAGACCGTAGAGGTAACCCTGCAATCGGAGCAGCTCGGCGCCTGTCTGCTTCGGGTCGAGAGCGGCCTCCTGAAGCGCCACGCCGATCCTCAGGCGAACCTGCCCGGGCTGGTCAGCGACGTCATAGCCCGCCACCAGGGCCCGACCTCCCGTAGGAGCCAAGAGCGTGCACAGCATGTGCACTGTTGTCGATTTGCCGGCACCGTTCGGCCCGAGAAAGCCGTAGATCTCCCCCGCCGGGATCCGAAGATCCACCCCGTCGACGGCCTGCACCCCATCGAAGTGGCGGACCAGAGCCTCGGTTCGGATGGCGTGGCCGTCGGGGAGCATCTTCGACGACGCTACCGGCAGGCGTGGGAGTCGATCTAATGAGAGTGTGTCCGGTTCTCGCATGCCGGTACAGACGACCCGCCGCGTCCGAACTCATCGGTCGCAATGGAGCCCACCTCGTAGGTCGCTGTCTGAACCGCTCAGACGGCCTGCCGACGCAACCACGCAGGCCGCCACGTCAGGAAACCGCCGACTCGGCAGGCGTCGCTCCCGTGAAGCTGGCACGCTTGTGCGGCAAATCCGCCTGCCGATCGAGATCCGGCCCCGAGCGTTCCCAAGGAGACTCCAATGCCAACGGACCACCTCACCGCCCAACAGAGACGTGAGGTCTGACGATGGGACGCTTGGACGGCAAGGTGGCCATCGTGACGGGCGGCGCGGGGGGAATCGGTGCGGCGACCGCTCGAGCCCTGGCCCATGAAGGCGCCTCGGTGGCGGTCGTCGACATCGACGGGGCGAAGGCGGCGGAGACGGCGGAGGACATCCAGCAGTCCGGAGGCGCCGCCATCGCTCTGCGTGCCGATCTCTCCGAGGAGACCGACGCGGCCTCCGCAGTCGGATCCACCGTCGGCCGCTACGGGCGCCTCGACGTGCTCCACAACAATGCGGCTCTCACCGACTCCGCCTTCCTGTCCAGTGACACCGATGTGACCGGACTATCCGTGGAGGTCTGGGAGCGGACGATGGCGGTCAATCTGCGCAGCCAGATGCTCATGTGCAAGCACGCCATCCCCGAGATGGTGCGCAACGGGGGTGGGTCGATCGTCAATATGTCCTCTGGAGCCTCTCTGAAGGGTGACCGGACGCGCACGGCCTACGGCGTCTCCAAAGCGGGCGTGAACACCCTGACCATGTACGTGGCCGCCGGGCACGGCAAGCAGGGCGTCCGGGTCAACACCATCGTGCCCGGACTGATCATCACAGACGCCGTACGGGCTCATCTCACCGAGAGCATGTTGGATGGGCTCGCACGAACGACCCTCACGCCGTACCTGGGTCAGCCCGACGACATCGCCAACCTCGTCGTCTTCTTGGCTTCGGAGGAATCCCGCTACATCACCGGACAGATGATTGCCATCGACGGTGGGATGTCCGCACATGTCGGCCAGGCGGCCCGGGATGAGCGTTGATGAGCTCGATCGTGTCTGAGGCGCCGGCGCGCGGCCAGCCTGGCTGTCCGAGGCCAATCCTCAGGACGGACCGAGTACATAGGAGCCCGAGTCTGGATGGTGGTACCAGCCGCTGGAGGCCTGCGTGCCTCCGTCGACATGGATCGTCTGGCCCGTGATGTAACTGGACAGCTGCCCGGCGAGGAACACGGCGGCGCCGGCCATCTCGTCCACGTGCCCGGGGCGACCCATCGGGACCGTGAGGCCGAAGGTCTCCTCTACTCCCGGTGGCGCCACAGCAGCGAGGCCCTCGGTCAGGGTGATGTCCGGAGCCAGTGCGTTCACCCGAATGCCGTGAGGCGCCAACTCGAGAGCCGCCGTCTTGGTGAAATTGATCACCCCGGCCTTCGCCGCGGCGTACGCCGCATATCCCGGTGCCGCCCGCACTCCCTCGATCGAGGTCACGCTGATGATGCTCCCGCCGGACCCCTCCTCGACCATCGTCCGGGCCACGCGCTGTGTGCACAGGATGACGTGCTTGAGGTTGGCCCGGTACAGCGCGTCCCAGCCGTTCTCCGACGTTTCGAGGATCGGGGACGAGAACACACCCCCTGCATTGTTGACCAGAATGCTGACGGGGCCGAGCTCGGCGGTGGTGCGGGCGAGCGCTTCATCCACCTCCACCGATTGGCGGACGTCCGTGGTGAGACCGAGCCCACCGACCTCCGCTGCCGCCGATGCGGAACTGTCGGCATCACGCTCCCATATCGCCACCGAGGCACCGAAAGCTTTGAGGCCCCGGGCGATGCCCCGACCTATCCCCGACCCACCTCCGGTTACGACGGCCACCCGACCGGTGAGGAGCACTGATGAAGGATCCATGGACACGAGGGTTACCAGCCTTATAGGTTCGTATGATTGCGAGGACAAGGACCGGCGACGCCGGCGAAAGTGAGTACGCATGCCGAGGATAGAACCGATCCCGTTGGACAGGCTCGCCGAGGAGCCTCGGAGGATCATTGAGGACGGGGTGGCGAACGGCACGTATGCGACGCCCATCCCGCTGCAGATCTTCGCCTATCGCACCTCGCAGATCTTGATGACCAACGCAGCCCGCAGTGCCTGGGGCCAACAGAGCCTTCTGGGGGGACGCATCCTCGAGCTCATCCGGATCCGCAGCGCGCAACTGGGCGAGTGCCAGCCGTGCATGCAGTCCCGGAAGCATGACTCGATCACGGACGAGGATGTTGCCTGCCTCGTGGCTCCGGGCGCCTCGACCCTTACGGAGCAGGAGCGCCTGGCCGTGGAGTTCCTCGACCTGCTCTCCGCCGACCACCATGCCATCGACGACGAGGTGTACCGCCAACTCGGCCAGGTGTTCACCGCCGCTCAGATCATCGAGCTGGGCTTCACTTGCGCCAACGCCATGGGTCTTCACCGCTTCATTCACACACTCGACGTGTTCGGGAACAGCGAACCGGTGATCGCCTACGACCCGGACCAGGTCGACACCGCATTGACGGACGTTTCGGAGAAAAAGCCGGCATGAGTCAGACCGTCTTCGTCACGGGTGCAACAGGTCTGGCGGGCGCGAATGTCTGCAAGCTCCTGCTCGAGCGGGGTGACCAGGTGCGTGCATTGGCCCGGACCGGAGCCGACACCGATCCGCTGACGGCTTTGGGAGTCGACGTGGCCTCCGGCGACATCACTAGCGCCGACGATGTTCGCAAGGGTGCGTCCGGCGCCGACAGCGCCATCCACTGTGCGGCCCTGCTGGGCGGGGCGAGCCAGGACCTCGCCGATTTCCAGGCGGTGAATGTGGACGGCACCAAGCACGTCCTCGATGCTGCCGGCGCCCTCGGCATGCGCCGAGTCGTGGCGGTGAGCACAGGGACGTTCTTCGACACCGCCGGGGGACTGGAGCGCGAAGATGCGCCGGTGTCCAAGGAGCCCAGCTCGGATCCCTACACGATCACGAAGATGGCGGCCTTCGAGGACGCCATGGCTCGTGCCGCTGCCGGCCAGGACGTCGTGACCGCCCACCCCGGTGCCATCTTCGGTCCCTCACCGGTGGTGAGCAACGCACTGGGACGGACCAGCTTCAACCGGGTACTGCAGTCCGCACTTCGCCAGCGGCTGGCCCAATACCTTCGGTTTCCGGTGAGTTGGGTGTTCGCCGAGGACGTCGCCCACGGCTGCATCCTCGCTCTCGATCGTGGAGTCTCCGGGGAGCGCTACATGCTGGACGGTCGCCCTGAGGACGTCGTGAGTGTGGCGGCGGCATGCAGCCGAATCTGTGAGTTGGCCGGTCTCGACCACCGGGTGAAGGATGTCGATCCTTCCGACGATCCGGAGATGGCCCGCATCTTCGGGCCAACCCTGGTGGCCATCGCCGCCAAGGCGGAGTCGGACCGACCGGTGCGCCGAGCCCTGTCCGAATCGAAAACACACAAGAGGCTCGCCTACGACCCCCGCAGCTTGGATGATGGCCTTCGGCCCACCATCCAGTGGCTGCGCGATATCGGCCGGATCGACTAGCTCGGGCCCTGTTGAGCCACACACCCTCAGGCCACACACCTTCGACAGACCTGCCGTCGGGCCGTACTTCCCGGGCCCATGGTGGGGTTGCAACGGGGCTTCTGCTCGCAATTCGTGAGCATGCCGCAGGGACATCTCGCCTCGTCTCCTACGGAGGTCCCTTGCTCTCGGTGACCGTGGGACGGGCAATCGTCGCCACTGTCTCCGGGGGCAGGAGATCCTTCTGCCATGGACGCGCATACGTAAGCCAAATGGCTCCGATTCCCAGGAGGGTGGCGCACAGGATCCAACCGAGCGCAGTCGTGCCCACCCCCACGTATTTGAGACCCGAGGCGAAAATGACAAACGTGATAGCCGGTCTGATGTAACGATCCGGCGCTCGTGACGAAAGAAAGGAACCCACCAGGACGGCGGGGACGCTGCCGATGATCAGCGAAGTCGTCACGGCGAACTCAACGTGCCCGAATGCCAGCGCTCCGAGTGCCGCGGCCAGCGTCAGCGGTACGGCTTGGGTCAGGTCAGTCCCCACCAGTTGATTCGCCCCCAGCATCGGATAGGCAAACAGCAGGAGCACGATCATCAGGGAGCCGGAACCAACTGATGTGACTCCGACGATCAGGCCGCCCACCATCCCGATGACGACGGAGAGGAAGGGCCGGACCTGAAGGTCATGGACGACTCCCTGCCGCTCATGCCCATTGCGCCGGTCGACCGCATAGCGCAGGAGCATTGCCGCTGCCCCGAGCAGGAGGGCTGTGCCCAAAACGATCTGAATGGTCTTCTCGGCCGACTTGGCATTGCCGAGCAGATGGAGAAGGTAGGCGCCGAGGAAGGCCATCGGGACTGATCCGAGGACCATCCATCCCACCAACCGGAGGTTGACGGTCCCCTTCTTCAGGTGGACAAAGGCCCCTACTGGCCGCATCACGACCGCCGCCACCAAGTCGCTGGAGATCGCCGTCGAAGGTTTGATCCCGAACAGCAGCATCAGCATCGGAGTCATAAGCGCTCCACCGCCCGCGCCGGTCAGCCCCACCAGGAATCCAACGACCGCACTCCCCAGGACGATGTAGGGATTGATCTGCACCGGCTCCCCCAGTCATCTAAATCGACCAATCAGATGGACAAACTAGCACCTGCACCCGTGGTGTCGATTGCGAGGAATGATCCCGGCTGCATCCCGTGGCTGCTCGGGTGGTCCGTGGATTTCGCCTGCGGTCTACGAGGCGATACCGACAACGCCGGTCAGACCGAGGCCCGCAAGGCTGCCGTAGAACGGTGCGTTGAAGGCGAAGACTCCCCCGTCACTGGCCACCAGCCAGTAGCCCGAGCCATTGCTCATGGGGGCCATTCCCACGATCGGTCTGTTGAGCCGTATAGCTCCGGTCGATCCGTAGAAGCCGGCGTCGCCGAAGCTGAAGATCCCGCCGTCAGCAGCCACGAACCAATAACCATTCCCATGGGGCGTTGGAGCCATTCCCGCCACAGGTTGGTTCAGCCGCAGTGCACCCGTCGAACCGTAGAACGGGGCATGGAAGCTGAACACTCCACCATCGGAGGCAACCATCCAATAGCCACCACTCGGAGAAGGAGCCAATCCCACCATCGGCTTGTTCAGATGACGTCCGCCCATCGACCCGAAGAAGGGTGCGTCGCCGAATGCGAAGACGCCACCGTCGCTCGCCACCAACCAGTAGCCCTGGCCGTCGGGAGTCGCGGCGATGCCGACCACGGGACGATTCAAACGTTGTCCACCCATCGACCCGTAGAACCCGGCGTCTCCATAGGCGAAGATGCCGCCATCGGAGGTGACCATCCAGTAACCGGCGGCGTCGGCCGTGATCGCCATACCCACGATCGGCTTGTTCAGCGCCACGACGCTCAAATCGCCCAGGTAGTTCAGATAGTTGTCATTTCCGAATCCGGTGATTGTGCCATTGGATTCGTAGGCGTAGTAGCCCTGGTGAGGAGTCGTCGGGGAGACGTTGTAGGCAAGCGCACCTGTGTAGCTGGTTCCGTTCCCAACATCACAGAAGAATTGGATCGCATAGGAGGTAGTCAGGCCCGTGGAGTCGTGCGTCACTTGATCTACTTGGATGGCGGCGTAGGTACCGTTCCCGGTGCAACGGCCAAAGGGGGGGTCGACCTCAATGGCGACCCCGGGCTGATTCGAGTAGGTGGCGCCCGCCGCTATCGCCTCACCATTGGGCAAGACGAGGCTCACGCTGGAGGGCACCGGAAGGGACAGATCCAGTGGAGCGAGAAGTTGGTTCGGGATTGACGAACCGCCTTGCAACGTCTGACCCTTGAAGAGGTCAACCGTTCCGTTTGCGTTCGTTCTCTCCACATAGCCGGAACTGAGGGGACTGACTGCAGTATGTGGAAGGGATTGGCGATTACCCGTTGCGACGCGCGCGGCTGTGAGGTGTGTCCGGGCGGCAAAGCTCGATGTGGCGCAGGCCATCAAGCAGCCGAGAACGAGCACGGGGGGAATGGCGATCAGCTTACGGTCACGCATCGCGCCGGAGCCTAGGCGATTGCCTCGATCTGCCTTCGGATTTCGACTTGAGTTGCGCGCTGGCGCGCATAACGGATGTGCGGGAGCGGCGAGCGCTCTAGCCGCCCGGCGGTGGCCGCTGGTTCCGGAGCCGATTGTGGGCCCCGCAGAGCAGCCGGCCGTTCTCCTGGGTGGTGGGACCGCCGACGGCGTAGGGCGTGATGTGGTCGACCTGGCAAGAGGCGGCCGGAATGTCACAGAAGGGATGGGTGCACTCTCGGTCTCGGAGCTCGATGGCCCGGCGGGTGGCCCCAGTGAACAACCGGGCGGTGGCGCTGACCTCCACCCGGCGGTCCGGCCCGAAGACCACCCGCTCGATATAGGCCCGGTGCAACCAGGGGAGCAGCGAGCCCGGCGGGATCACCGTTCCCTGGGCCAGCTCGCAGATGCGGCCGTGCAGGGTCGGGTAGTCCACCAGCACGCTGAACAGCGGTGCCGAACGCCGCCCCTCGGAGGTGGCCGATCGGCTGCGGGTGGCCATCTCCACCAGAGCGTCGGCGCGGCGCTGCACCGGGGTCCGGGACAGCTCGCCGGGGGTTGGGTCACGCCCGAGGTCCTCACGCGCCGCGGCCCAGTCTGCCTCGAAGAGCTCCTGTCGGATACGGTCGAGCTCGTCGGATACGACGGCCCCGGAGATGGGATCGAGGGTCATCTTGCCCAACCACATGCCCTGGAAGCTGTTGACCAGGTACACCTCGCGACGGGCGTGCAGCTTCTCGTAGTGCGCCTCGGCCCCGTTGGGGTCGGCCAGCTGCTCCCAGTAGGCGGTGGTCCGGACGAAGACGTCGTAGCGAAGACTGCGGGCCTGGTCGACTAGCAGGGCCTCATCCCGGTCCAGGGCCTCCTCGGTTGCGTCCCGCCGCAGGGAGGCGATGCGGTCCACATGGGCCCCGCTGATGTCGCCGGCCGACCAGGCCGTGGCACACTCGGGCAGGCGGCGGAGATGACGGGCCCGGTGCAACTGGCGCCGGGCCTGGGCCTTCGGCATCCGGCATTTGGTGGCGAGCCACATCACGGCGCTGCCGGCATCGTCGAGGCCCCAGTCCCCCCACGCGTCGAACTCCCCTGTGGCCTTGGTCACGAAGGCCTCGAACCGGGCCAGCTGGCGCTGGAGCGCCTCGACCGATGTTCGGTCGGCCCAGGTGGACGGGTCGGATTCCGCCAATCGATCCATCATCTCCGTGATCACATCGAGATCCATAACCTGACAGTGAACCACCGGGGTGTGACAGTGCTTTGACCAGGGATTATCCCGCCGCCGGGCCAGCCACAAGTGAGAGTTCGCACCGTCGTACCTCGGCGGTGCGAACAGAGAGGAATTCGGCAGCTGGAGCGTGTCTCATGGGTACACTTCCGCCAGCTCGAAGATGACCTGTCGAAGGGTGTTCGCAGAACGTGGCCGATGAGGTTGGTGCCGTATCGCCGCATTTGGACGACCTGGCCCTGAGTTGTGCCAGCTTTCTGGCCGCCCACCCGGGATCTCACATGGTGACGACATTCGCGGGAGGGCCTGAGGCCGTCGACCCGCTGCCGGCCTGGGACGCTGACTCAGGGGCCTTTCTGCCCGGCGCGGACGTCGTTGGCGAGCGTCGTCACGAGGACCTCCTGGCGTCGGCGACCCTGGGTGCCTCGAGTCATCATTTGGGTCACTGGGACTGGCAGTATCGCGACCCGACCTACGGCTACGACGGCCCAACCAAACGCAGCGAGCTGGCAAACGGCATCTCGGGCGAGTTGGCCTCCCTCGTCGACGCCCTCGAACTCGACACCTGGGTCATTCCGCTGGGGTTGGTGCACCCGGATCACCAAGCCACAGCGAGCGGCTGCCTGAATGTCGCCAGCAGTCACCCGGAGATTGACTGGCTCGTCTACGAGGACCTGCCGTATGCGCAGGTATTTCCGTCGGAGATGGAGCGGGCAACGGCCAGGCTACTGGAGCAAGGGTTCACGCTCAGTCCGGCACTTGGCCTCGAGTTCGAGTTCCCGATCGGTGACCCCATCAAGCAGAGAGCCATCGAGTGCTACCGATCCCAACTGGGACCACTCGGAGAGGGCGTCGACCTTGCGGTCACGACGCCGGAGCGGATCCATCGGCTGCTCCGGGTCCACAACTGAACGGCCACGAGGATCGCCAGACCCAGTCGAGTGTCATTGGACCAGTGCCCGGCACTCCCCCGGCTCAGTCGGCCAGGGCGAGTCCAGTGACAGCCGACAGCTCGGCCAGTGCCTCCGTTGGATCGGTCACCTTGATGGTGTGCATGCCCATGGCCCGGGCCGGCTTGAGGTTGACACCCAGGTCGTCCAGGAAGACCACCTCTTCGGGACGTACACCGACCGCTTGGCAAGCCAGTTCGTAGAACAGAGGCTCGGGTTTGCGCACCCCGAGTGTCCGTGACTCCAGCACGACATCGAACAAGGCGAGAATCGCCACCAATTCGGGTGCAATAGGCGTGTCATCAGCACCGAAGTTGTTGGTCAGACAGGCAGTCCCGAACCTTGCCGAACACCGGCGAACGGCCTCGACCATGGCCGGGCGAACGTCGCCGCCCAACAGCGCCAAGACGACCCGACCGTCGACCTTGTGGCCAAGCTCCCGTGCCTCGGCCTCGAAGGCTTCGGCAAAACCGTCGATGTCCATGGCGCCGCGCTCGAGGTTCGCCCAGGCGTTGGTGTCGGGGTTGGTCGAGTTGACGGCGCGAATGAACCCGGAGGGAAGTCCCTGTTCCCGTTCGTAGCGGTCAAAGGCGTCGAACGGGCGCGAGGTGATCACCCCGCCGAAGTCGAACATCACTGAGCGGATCACCGGGCGATTCTACTTCTCGGGGTGGGCCCTTCCTCGAACGGCCACGTTCGTCCGCACGAGGGCCGCATTGCCAATCAGCACGACTGGTCCGCCCGTCGGGCTGACACCGGGGCGGGGACCAGCGTCAGTTGCCGACGAAGGCCTCTCGAGGTTCCCAACGGACAGGCATGTGCTTGATCCCGCCCACGAAGTTCGAGCGCAGCATCTCCACCGGTCCATCGAATTCGAGCTGCGGCATCCGGGTGACCAACTGGGTGAATATGAGCCGGAGCTCCATCCGGGCCAGGTTTGCGCCCAGGCAGAAATGGGGACCTCCGCCGCCGAACGCCACGTGATCGTTCGGCGAACGGTCCGTGTCGAAGCGGAATGGATCAGGGAACACCTCCTCGTCCCGGTTGGCGGAGGGATACCACAGCACGACGCGATCTCCCGCTTTGATCGTCTTGCCGCGGAGCTCGACGTCGCGTGTGGCCGTTCTGCGGAAGTACAAGAGGGGTGAGGCCCATCGGAGGATCTCCTCGACCGCTCGGGCCATCCGATCGCTGCTCGGGTCCCGTCCGAGCTCCGCCCACTCGGCGGGGTGTTCGATGAGTGCTCGCATCCCGTGGGAAGTGGCATTGCGGGTGGTCTCGTTGCCCGCCACCACCAGGAGAAGGAAGAAGATGGCCAGCTCCTCATCGCTCAGGCCGTCCGAACCCTCGGCCGCCCCCGTGAGAATGGTGATGATGTCGTCGCGTGGCTCCACCATCCGCTGGCGCCGGAGCTCCTGCGCATACTGCATCATGTTGGCCGAGGCGGCCATGCTGGCCTGCTTGTCCCCTCCGAATTCGGGGTCGTCGATGCCCGTCATGGCGTTGCCCCACTCGAAGATCCTCCGTCGATCTTCTTCGGGCACGCCCACAAGCTCGGCAATGGCCTGGAGGGGAAGCTCTGCCGCTACATCCACGACGAAGTCACATGATCCGCGCTCAATGATGTTGTCGACGATCGTTCGAGCCTTGAGCGCCAGGTGATCCTCAACCAGGCGCAGTGTCCTCGGCGAGAACCCCTTGCCGACGACGCGACGGAATCTGGTGTGCTCCGAGCGGTCCATGCCGGGGAGCATCTGCCTCATCATGGTGCCTTGCAGGTCGTTCGGGTCGATGTCGACCAGGGTGAAGCCGGCGCCGCTGACGAAGGACAACGGATCGCGGCTCACCCCCTGCACGTCGGCGTGTTTTGTGAGGCACCAGAACTCCACTCCGGCACTGTCCACGTGCCAGTGCACGGGATCGTCCCTCCGCATTGCCTCGAAGACCTGGTGATGCCCCTGATCCCGGAACACATCGGGGCTCAGCAAGCCTGACTCCAGGGTCGGTCCCGGCGCAGCTGTCATGCGACAAACTCTAGGATCACCTCCGTCCCGTGCACCACCATTGCGGCTCTGAGTGTGGCCGGGGTAGGTCACTGGCGGGCGCCGGCGTCGAGCGAGGCGAAAACGCTCCCTCTCCCGACACCCGCTCCGCCATGGCTGATCGTGTCGGCGAGGCCGCTCATGAGGCAAGATAGCCGCCTCGCCATCGCCGATTCGGTAGGCGTCGCAGACTGGTTCGGGGCGGCCCCCGAGCCATCTCACCTGGTCGTAAGGGTGTGGACGTCTGAACGGATCAGTCAGGCCGGGCTCGAAGCGCCGGCCGGTTCACTATGAGAACATCGATGCGGTTTGCTGTCAGCATCGACCGGACCTCGAAGTGCGCCGAGCTGACGGAGTCGCGCAACGCCATCCCACCTCGGATCGGCCAACAGTGAGGAGCGAGACATGCTCGATACGGCGATCAGAGGGGGCACCATTGTCGATGGCACCGGGGAGCCGTCCTACACGGCCGACGTCGGAGTCCGTGATGGCCGGATCGTCGAGATCGGCACGATCACCGAGCCGGCCCGACAGATCATCGACGCCGACGGGGCGATCGTCACCCCTGGTTGGGTCGATGTCCACACTCACTACGACGGCCAGGTCACCTGGGACGACGCCTTGGAGCCGTCAGCCTCCAATGGGGTGACGACCCTGGTGATGGGGAACTGCGGTGTCGGCTTCGCCCCCGTCCGGCCGGCTGAACACGACATGCTGATCGACCTGATGGAAGGAGTCGAGGACATCCCCGGATCGGCCCTCAGCGTGGGGATGCCCTGGGGACGATGGGAGTCCTTCGGCCAGTACCTCGATCTGCTCGACCAGGGACGCTACGCGGTCGACGTCGCCGCCCAGATCGCACACGGGGCCGTACGGTTCTACGTGATGGGCGAGAGAGGGGCGGCCAACGAGGACGCCACGGAGCAGGACCTGGAGGCCATGGCCTCGATCGTCCACGAGGCCCTGGCGGCCGGTGCCGTCGGGTTCTCCACCTCGCGCACCATCGGACACAAGGCCAAGTCGGGTCGACCGGTGCCCGGCACGTTTGCGCCTGAGAAGGAGCTGCTGGCGCTGGCGGATGCACTGCGTTCCGCCGGCCATGGTGTGTTCGAGGCGATCGTCGCCGGGACCATCGGCCAGCTCGATCGGCTCGGCGGGGAGCGCAGCAAGCCGATCGACGAGGTTCCTCTCCTGGAGGGCGTGTCGCGCCGTAGCGGCCGACCGGTGACCTTCACCGTGGCACAGCTCTTCGAGGACCCAGAGCACTGGCGCCTGGTGCTGGACGCGGCGGCCCGGGCCAACCTGACCGGCGCCACGCTCCGGCCCCAGGTGATCCCCCGATCGGTCACCATCATGACCAACCTGGACACCTACCACCTGTTCATGAATCGGCCCACCTATCGCAAGATCGCTCATCTGCCTCTCGCCGAGCGGGTCATCGAGATGCGCCGCCCGGAGGTACGCCAGGCCATCCTGGCCGAGACGACCTTCACCGACGGGCCCAGTGACTTCTCCGCACTGATTGTGGAGCTCTTCGGGCCCGCGCTGCCCGTCACCTTTCCTCTGAGCGAACCCGTCGACTACGAGCCCCGACTCGACCAGTCCGTCTATGCCCAAGCGCTCGCGGCCGGGATCGACCCCATCGTCCACATGTACGACCTCCTCCTCGCCGATGACGGCAAGGCGTTCTATGCGCTGTTGGGGTCGAACTTCGTCAACGGAACGCTGGATGTCTGCCGTGAGATGCTGCTTGACGACAACACCGTCACCGGCTTGGGGGATGCTGGAGCGCACGTCAGCCTCATCTCCGACTGCTCCGCGTCGACGTTCCACCTCACCCATTGGGCGCGGGACCGCAGCCAGGGAGAACGCCTCCCGATCGAGCTGCTCGTCCACAAACTCAGCGGGGGCAACGCCGATCTCTACGGATTCGCCGATCGAGGGACCATCGTCAAGGGCAAACGAGCCGACCTCAACGTCATCGACCTCCAGAACCTCCGCATCTGCACGCCCGAGCTCCACCGCGACCTGCCAACAGGCGCAAGTCGGATCCTGCAGCCCGCTCGCGGCTATCTCGCCACCCTGGTGAACGGCGACCTCAGCCGCTGGAATGACGGTGACACCGGCGCCCGCCCCGGTCGACTGCTCAGAGGATCGGCGGCTTGAGAGTCTCCAACTCGACGGATGGGGGCAGGACAGTTGGAGACCGGGGCTTGAGCGGCGGGGCCGCGGTCAAATGCCCCCGGCGAACAGTGGCGACTGGGGCCTGACGGCGGCCCCGGGGAATCGAAGCCGGGAAGGAATCAATGGGACATGATCCGATAGTGGCGGAGACGACACGGGAGCGGGACAGTCTCGAGCCCCGGTTCGTGCTCGAGGACCAGGAGCAACGGGCCGCCACCGCCTTGGCCAGCTATCGGGGCGCCAATGGCAAGCGGCCCAATGTGCTCTTGCTCCTGTTTGACGACGTCGGTTGGGGCGATTTCGGCTGCTACGGCGGTGGGGTGGCCGTCGGGGCGCCGACCCCCAATCTCGACCGGCTGGCACGACGGGGCAAGCTCCTGACTTCCTGCTATTCGGAGCCGTCCTGCACCCCGTAACGCGCCTCGATCATGACGGGGCGCCTGCCGATGCGCCACGGGCTGTTGCGGCCCCCGATGTACGGGCAGCCCGGCGGGCTGGACGGCGAGATCACGCTGGCGTCCCTACTGTCCGACGCCGGCTATGTGACTCAAGCCGTGGGCAAGTGGCACATCGGCGAGAACGTCGAGTCCCAGCCCCAACACGTCGGCTTCGACGACTTCTACGGCTTCCTCTCCGTCTCGGACATGTACACCGAATGGCGCGATCCCAACTTCTTTCCGGAGATCGTCTACAGCGAGGAACGCACCAAGTGGGTGCAGAACCTCCCCTTCAACAAGTGCTTCGTCCATGCCACCAGGGGCGGAGATGCGGAGAACGTCGAGGAAGTGACCGTTCCCGTCCTCTCGCTGCTGGATGAGAAATGGGCCGCCTACTCGCTGCAATTCATCCGGCGCATGGCTGAACCCGATGCTGTACAGCGGCGGCCGTGGTTCCTCTATCACTGCACACGGGGCGCCCACTTCGACAACTACCCGCACGAGCGGTTCCTGGGATCGTCCCCGGCCAAGCACCCCTACAAGGACACCATCATCGAGCTCGACGACATCGTCGGCCGACTGGTTGCCGAGCTCGAAGCCACCGGTCAGATGGACGACACGCTTGTCTTCGTCTCCTCGGACAACGGACCGGAGATGGAGACCTGGCCGGATGCGGCCTATTCGCCCTTCCGCAGCGCCAAGGGCTCGACCTGGGAGGGGGGCCAACGGGTACCTGCCATCTTCACCTGGCCAGGGTTGATCGCTTCCGACCGGGCCACAGACGGTCTCTTCTCCCAGATGGACCTGTTCAACACCCTCCTTCATCTGGCCGGTGCCACCGGCGCCGTACCGGTCGATCGCTTCATCGACGGGGTGGACCAGACGTCCTTCCTCCTCGACCCCGACGGCGTCTCGAACCGCAAGTACCTCTACTACTGGCTGACCAACGTGTTTTCGGCCATTCGAGTCGGAGAGTGGAAGTTCATGGTCGCCTCCACCTCGGACGACGATCGCGACTGCTTCAATCTGGGTGGCTTCACCGGAGTGACCCAGAAGTACTCACACGGTCGCCTGTACAACCTCTACCTCGATCCGAAGGAGAGCCACAGCTACATGGTCCGCAAACTGGCGTACATCGACAGCTTCACCACCGGGATCGCCAGGCACTTGGCCACCTTCGGCAAGTTCCCGCCGAGGCGGCCGATCGCCGCCATGAGCTGATTCAGCGGCATCCGCAATCTGGCGAAGCTGAGCCCTTCATGGCCGGCGATCGGAACGGAGTGCGGACGACGGATCAACCATGAGTGGAGAAAGTCGTTGCAACCTCAACTGACTGCCGCTGGCTGAGAACATGCACCGGGTCTTCTGGCTGCGGGTCCCCAGCCTTCCAGTGGAATTGAGCTAGAACAAGCGATCGTGGATCGTCAGCATGAGGATGCCATCGCCGCCATCGAACGGACTATCGAAGCATCTCAGGCGCTCCGAGCCCAACTTCGCTCGGGCGAAGCCATTGGCCGCAAGATGATCAAGAAGCTCGAAGACGGAGTTCCCATCTCCGGCTCAGTCGAGGCGGCGGGAGCCGTTGCATCTGACCTCCGTCAGAACACCAACTACGTACTGGCGGAGTTTGAACATCGCCGCCACGAAATGCGCATGGCGTTCATCGGTCCCTCGCTCGACGAGGGAATGAGCATCGGGGAGATCGGCAGAAGCCTCGGCGTTTCCCGACAGCTCGCCGCTCGCCTGGCCAAGGAGGCTCACGGCGGTTCGCCTGCCGAAACGGGCTGATCGCCGAGGAGCCGCCAAGGACCGTGACGCATCTTCCGCTTCGATGACCAACCCGTCGAGGCATCAGCGGCGACATAGTGAGTGATTGTCCTGGAGCGCCACCATGGTTCTCGAAGAGAGCTCCTACAGGTGCCTCTGGTCCGCCAAGGGAAGAAACGGCCTCACTCGATAGGTCGCTAGAGCGGCCCTGGGTGTCGAATCAGCGACGATCCGGATGAGCCGAGTCGCGTCGACTTCGATAACGAGCCAGGACAATTCCGGCGACAAGGATGGCGATCCAAACAGCAGTATGCGCCCACTCCTCTCGACGCATGGCGGGTCGGGTGGCAACGGGTTGAGGAGACCCGCCATTGCTTGGGATGGTGCTGGATGGTCGGGTCCGGGTACCGGCAAGGAGGATCACCAACAAGAATGCCAGGCCCCCGAGGCCGATGACGGTCGGCGATACGTGGAGGGGAACCGTTGCCGCGGCCAGGACCATCCCCCCCACCATGCTGACGACAAGCCACCTGACAAAGACCCGGTCGGTCATTCGCGGCTTCCCCCGTCGCCGACGCACGCGTACGAACCCGACAACTGCCACGGCGATAGCCGCGGCCAGGACAACTGAGTCTGTTCCCGTTGCCCCGGCTCCGGGTCCGCTGGACGGCGATGGTAAGACGCCCAAGAGGCGAGATAGGTCGTAGACCTGGATTGGACCGTTGTCGTAGACACGATCGATGCCCGGTACCGAGTCGAATTTGCTCAGCTCGGCGGCAGTGATGCGGGTACCCGGTTTGGCCTCACCCGGCTCGAAGTAGGTCCCGAAGAGTGGTGGGGATGACGCCAGCCGACGGTCCACCACGATGTACCGGATGCGATCCGTGCGGATGAGGTTAAGGTCAGAGCGGTCGAGCTGACTACTGAAGAAGAGCGGACCAGGGTCGGCGAGGCCGCTGATGCCAGTGACCAGGTTCACATCGGCGAAGTCGGCCACCAGCGCCCCGCTCTGCCGGTCGGCGGCGACGTTCGACCCGGCCGCAAGGTGAGTCGAAGCCCATCGGGCCACCGCTAGCGAAGGAGCGCCGAACGAGCGCTGATTCGCTGCGACCAAATACGGGCCCGGCACATAGGTGATGTCGGGTCCGGAGCCGAAAATCATGCTCCCGAGGAAGCACACAGTGGCGATCAAGACTGTCGCGGCAACCTCCAGGAGAGTCCGCTTCTTCGATAGGCGTGTGGCGAGCCAGCCCCCTATCACGATGGCCATGCCGAAGAAGATGAACGTGGTGGTCCGCTCTCCCACTTGGGAGCTCCCAGTTGAGATACTGGCCAGCATGGCGAAGGGATATGCCGCGGCGACGGTGACCGGCACGAATCGAAGCGCGCCGCCAAGACCCGTGCGCTTCCGGATCACGGCGAGCACGGACGGGCAGAGCAAAAGGCAGAAGGAAACCGCGGCAGCCAGCATGACCACGATCTCCCAGAACGAAGAGCCACCCTGGCTCGAGTCGGTGCGAAACAGCGCTCTACTGCTGTGGTGCTGCCCAATTGCGGAGCTGAAACCGCTCGAGGCGTCGCTGAAGATCGGTCCCAGGTACGAGGCGAGATGGCTTCCCACGAACGCGCTCCAACCTAGGACGAGGACGACGCTCGACGCGGCGGACAGTCCAATCCAGCGGGCGTCCTTCGGGCGTCCCTCCATCCAAAGGCCTAACGACCAGACGACGAGCAGGCCGGCCGTGAGCAACGCGGTGAGGTGGTGTGTGACCACCAGAGCGGCCATGCTGGCGAGAGCGAGCAAGAAGTCGCGGTGGGCGTGAAAGAAGCCACATCGGCTCGCTACGGCGGACGGCGCGGAGCGGTCGGGGACGAAGGCAGTGGTCATCGAGGCCCGTACGTCCAGTGATCGCAACATGAAGTGAACCGTCGCAACGGCAAACGCGAGCGCAAGGGGGCCGTAGTCCCAGGAGGCGAAGGTGTAAAAGGAAGGATTTGCCACGTAGACGAGGACGCCTATCCCGGCCGCTCGGGCCGATCGGCAAACCCGCTCGACGACAAGGAAGACGCACAGGACGAGCACGATCCGCTGTGCCAACACCACTACCAGCTGGGCGAGAACGACCGGCAACCCCGTCATCCACTTGACGGCGACTGTCAGCAGCTCCAGCCCCGGATAGTAGGGACTTACCGGCAGGATTCGGTTGTGGACCTGGAGTGTCCTGCTTCCAAGAAGACGATTCAGGGTGGCACCATGGATCAGCTCATCGAACCAGTCGAAGATGAGCGGACTTCGCATGTAGTACGAGGCAAGCAGTCCGACCCCGAGGACCAACGACACCGCCACCCGCTCGGATCTGGCAGCACTGCCGCTGGTGAGCCGCCAGGCGCAAGGTGTGAAGATCGCGACGAGTCCGACAAAGAACATCGGGAGCGCCGGCGCCTGGTGGCCGGCTCGGGCCAGCGCGTCCCCAAGCCCAGTCACGAACAGCCCGGCCCCGACCAGAGCGACGACGGTGCCCAACCGCGTAGGGCCCGAGGTGCCAAGGGACAAGGGGCCGCCCGCCGCGTTGAGCCCGAGAGGTGGTGCGGCTTTCACATCGAGCTGATCCACCGGACGTACCTAGAGCGCAGCTCTCCGGTCCATCACGCTCCCATACCCTCGCGCAGTGAGACCGTCCCCAATAGTGACGGTGAAGTGTAGCCCGTGGGTTGGCGGCCGGTTCGAGCCTCTCTCGCGCCGACGCGGTGCCCGAACAACTTTGCTGGGAAGGCCACCTGCCTGGGACAGCAGCGACGACGGGGCCACCTTCATCGAGGATTCGAAAGTGACCGGTGCGCCGGACATAGTAGCCAAATCCCCGACCATTCCCAGTGCATATTCGAGAGTTCTAATTCATCCCGCCGTGGCGATCGGCCGCGGGCTTAGGTCTCCAGCCGCCCGGCGGTAGAGGCCCTCGACCTGGCCAGCAACGGTCGAGGCTGTGTAGGCGCGGACCCGCTCGAGCCCGTTCCGTCCCATGGCCGCCGCCATGGCCGGATCCTCGATCATGGAGGTCAATGCATCCGCCAGAGCGACCGCGTCCCCTGGCGGAACGAGAGTTCCCGTAACGCCGTCTTCCACCAGATCGACGATTCCGCCGCTTGATGAGGCGACAACCGGCCGGCCGGCAGCCATCGCCTCGAGCACCACGGTCGGACAGGCGTCGAGCACGATGGAGGGGACGACCACCACGCTTGCCGCCCGCACGAGCTCGAGCACGACGTCGGGTTGGGTCAGACCGAGGAGCTCGACGCCGGGAGGCCGCTCCACAGGAGCGTCGGCTTGTACTGTCCCGGCGAGAACGAGAGGAGGCGCATGACGCATCTGCCGGTAGGCGGCGAAAAGCACACCGACCCCTTTGTCCATGGTTACGTCTCCGACAAATACCATCGGTCCGCCTGGAGGATCAATACTCTCAAGCGAGTCGGGATCAACCAAGATGTCGTCGGGAATGAAATTCGGAATCACCTCATAGTGTCCGGACCTGGTCAAACCGGTGCGGGCCGCGACGATAGGGCTCACCGGCACGAAGGTCGCCACGCTCTTCTCCCGGGCATGGCGCCAGGCAAGGTTGGCCAACGCAACGCCGGGGCCAACAACCCGCCCGTACATGGCTGAGGCACAACGGAGGCACGCCACCGGTGCGGGTCCGGCGCAAACGCGTTCGCCTCGCATCATTCGCTTCGTGGCGCACACGTGACTGTAGTCGTGCATGGTGAGAACCACAGGCGTGCGGGTGTGACGGGAGGGGCCGATCAGAGAGTTCACGATCCAGTCGTGGGCGTGGGCCACGTCGAACCGGTTGCCGCTGAGCAAGCGTGCTATTCCAGCGCGCAACTCGGGGTCGGGTAGCGGCGGTGCATGGGGACGATTCTGAGTTTCGTAGATGTGGGGGACACGCTGAGAAGTCGTACGGAGCCGGTGAAGCACCAACGGCCCGTCCGTTGTCGTTCCGGAGTCGCCACTGGTAGCGATGGTGACCAACTCAATTTTGTGGCCACGGTCGGCAAGCGCGTGCGCCAGGTCTCGAACATGGCGCTCCTGCCCTCCTCCCCCCGGGGGGTAAAACTGGGTGAGCATCAAAACGCGCATCGAGCCAGCAACGCTACTTCACCTTGTTGGAACCGGCTGACTCGGCACACCCCGGTGCCGGTATCGCTCCGCTGGCCCTGGCCAGGCCGAAGGGATGCTTGCCGGCGACACGATTAGGCTGTCGCACGGTGGAGCAGGACACTGTGAGGCCAAAGGATGTCAGCGTCGAACACCCGACTCCGGAGCTAGCGCCAGAGGGTGAGACACCGAGAAGGAGTCGTCGTTCGCGTTCCCAGATCGTGCTGGGGTGCATCGGACTAGCCCTTGTGGCGGCAGGAGTCCTGCTGGCAAGCGTTACGGCCCGAAAGGAGTGGGTCCCTCCCCTTGAATTGTCGGTCATCCATGAACAGGACGGCCAATCGGTCGCAAATGTGAATTGGGGCTCTACGGGACCTCTTGCGGCGCAACTTGACATTGTGGCCGAAGGCAAGGTCCTTTGGTCAGCCCCGCTCTCCCAGAACGACGCCGTGCAGATCGTCCCCCTCCCGAGCAGCACCCTCGGTCCGCGATCGCGAGTGATTGTCGTGTCGAGGGGTCATACCGTACGCGCGGTTGACGGCTGATGGGTGTCGGACGTTGCACGACCCCATCGTGCGCAGGAGAGCGACGCGTGAATCTCGAGTCTCGATCGGCCTGCACGCTTCGGCACAGCTCGAGGGAGGGAACAGACTGCAAAGACCGTACCCGGGCGCCAAACGCCCAATCGGAACCAGCTCTTTGCCCTCGCGACGAGGATGGCACCACACCAGACGCCTTCCCGTGCCTCCCGGTCTTCATGCCTTGCTCGGCAAGTGGTCTTGACAGTCTCGCCTTCCATGGCCCTCGGTAGCGGCACGGACAGGGGGCGTTGGATGCGCTTCCTGCAGAAGCGCCGACTGGCGGTAGTTGGCCTGGTGGTCCTTGTCGGCATCCTTGTCCTGGAGCCGTCCGCCATCCCGACGGTCAGATCCTCGCCGAGCCTGCTGTTCTCTGACAATTTTGACGGATCATCTCTCGATAGATCGAAGTGGAACACCTACATTACGAGCCGCCAGGCAAATGGCCACCCTTGGACTGATCCCCGACCGGCACAAGCGAGAAACGGCATCCAGAACGGGTGCAGCTATGGGGCGCAGTACTTCCTACCCAGTCAGGTGGGCGTACACGACGGACTCAACTTGACGGCGTCGCGGACCTCCACGTCGGGTTGGTGCAACCAGACGGCCTCGGTGTCTACGTTCCCGTGGCGGTCGGGTGTGGTGTCCACCTACAACCACTTCCAATTCAACGGTGGCTACCTATCCATAACCATGAAGGCTGCGCCGGGGGACGGGATGTGGCCCGGATTGTGGATGCTGCCCGGCCCAGGTGGACACCACGGGGACGACTATGAGATCGACCTGCACGAAGGAGGCTTTGTCCCACCGAACCCGGCGAGTGAGACATATGCCTGGAATCTCCACCGAGGTTCGAACACGTGGGGTGGCACCGTCAACACGGGGGTTGATCTCAGCTCCAACTACCACACATACGGTCTGGACTGGATCTCAGGCCAGTCGCTTACGTGGTATCTGGATGGCAAGAAGATCGCGAAGCTGACGAAGGCGCAGGCAAGCATCCCGGATGAGCCCATGGAGCTCATCATGGACCTGGCCGTCGCAAGTACAAATGCGTCGGGTTGGCACCAGCCGTACGACTCGACAACCATCTCTCCATCTTCAATGCACGTCTCAAGTGTGCAGGTCTGGTCGGCGCCACCTTCGTGATTCCGATCCGATCCTTCGATTGACCAACCACGTCCCCGAGGGGTGACCCTTCAGGCTTCGTACCCTTGTCGACGCGGATGAGCCCGTCGCATGAGTCGGGCCGGCGGGATTGTCCAAGTTCATCCCGCCGGAGGCGGTCGAGTCTGTTGGTGCGCTGTTCAGCCCTGATGCACCGGCGGCCTATGGATCGCAACCGTGGCAATGATGTCCCGGTGGTCGCTTCCCGGGCCTTTGTCCGTTCTAATCTGCGTGACTGCGACGCCCGATCCGGTGAGCACGTGGTCGATTCGCACCAACGGGGGAAGGAAGAGCTTGGTCTGCGACCAGGTCATATCAAATGCCTTTCCCCGAGCCGCTGCTCCATCGGTGACACCGGCATCGAGGATGCCACGAAATCCGCGGTTGTTCCAGGTGGCGTTGAAGTCACCTACCATGAGCAGATTCGTTGTCCCGCGGGCGCGAAGAAGGCGACCGATGGTGAGGAGTTGTCCGTTCCATTGGAGGAACGACACCGGTAGTGGAGCGATGGTGTGGATGACCCACAGCGGCTGTGGTCCTGACGGAAGCTCCATTGTCGTCTGGATGATCAGTGGACGCCCGTCCAGACCGACCACCTTGGTGTCCGCGAGCGGATAGTGGGAGGCCACAAAGAAGGCGAATGGATCGGACCGCTTCAGTTCGACCCGGTACGGAAGGTCGGCGAGGGCACCAGCCTTGCTGAGTTGGGCTATGTCGAACGGGCCGCTTTCTTCCATCGTCAACAATTGGGGCCGCACCGCGGTGATCTCCTGAGCGTAACCGGCCATTGACCGGTTCTCGTTGTAGACGTTGGCATCAAACAGGCGGAAGGTCGGAGCCTTCGTTGTCCAGGCGGGCACCGGTTGCGCCGCAGTCAGCTCGGGGAGAAGAAAGGCGATCTGGGCGGCAACGATTACCAGCGCGCTCAGGGCCAGGAAGGGTCGGTGGCTCACGGCTGCCAGAATCAGCACAATCCACGCCGGGAGATAGACGAACTCCGTCACGCAGTTGAGAATGGCGAACGGTTCGAACTGATCCCAGAAGAGGATGCGGAAAGTGGCGATGGTGGTTAGCAGGATGACCACGATCCACAGGGGAATCGCCGCCGTGTCTGTCAACCGCAGGCTGCGCCGTCGCCTTGGTCGAGAAGCCAGCAGGTTAATCGACTCGTCGGCTCGCACAGGAAGAGCGTACGGTCACTCGGTGACGCAGTCAGAGTCACCTGGCCGAGGAAGGTGGACTTCAGCTAAAGCAGCGCCGCCTACCGACCTCGTAACCGACGACTAGGCGACGCCTTTGTCGCTGATTCTCTGTCAACTTGTTCGGAGATCGGTGTGATGCCCTCGCGCCTCAACTGACCGGCGAACAGGGCACCGACGCACTCTTGGCATAGGCGGCCGTAGGCCCGGTCGATTCCCAGGAGCTTGCGGTCGTGTCGACGGACCTTGGTCACGTAGCCCCTCCATCCGCAGCGATGGCAGAGCCCCTTCCCGATCCTCTTTCGAGGTCCGGTAGCGCGGTCGACCGTGCTCATGGCTATCCCCCAGTGTTTCGCGTTTCCATGTCATCCGTATCGGCTGACTGCCGAAGAAACTGTACGGAAAGCTCCTCAATTGTATGGCAGCAGCGGCCCAATTAATGGGATATGAATCGCGTGGACCTGCCGACCCAAAATGCACGTTCGGACCGTCCCTTGTATTTCGCCCCCAGTCAGGCGGCCCAGTCTCGTCCGGCGACGAGAACCCGCTCGAGACGAGCTGGCTGGCGCGCCTGCTTGCTTACCCAGAACCACCCTTTTCCGGCACAGGGTGCGAATGGCTCCCCCTGGATTCGTGGGTGGCACGCTCGACACGACTCTCTCATAGGGCTATTGAGACGAGCCCACGAGCGAAGACGAACGTCGGGCCATTACCCAGTAGGTCAACCGACCGTACTTCGATCCAGAGGCTCGTCCAGGACACGAGACCGCCACGACGGAGTTTCACCGCAGCGTTCCACGACCGGCCTGACCAACTCCGATTGGAACACCTTGCCGGGCCGCCATCAGGCCGGTGCACTACAGCCACGTTGAGCGCGACTATTGCTACTGAGCATGGCGCCCATTGCAGAGAGTGAGCGGGCGTTCGCGTAGAGCGATCGGCGATCCCTGGGCCGCGTGCCCACCGACTCCCCGTGGCCAACATCGATGCCATCGATCTCTTTCGTTGAGAGCATCGGGTGGTCAGGAAGCCAGCGATGTCTTGTGGAGATGTCGTCAGCACCTGGCTAGTCTCTGGCAAACACCTCCTTGAGAGACGAGAGTGATTTTCAGGGCTCCCGCCAAGTGGAACCAGGTTGGGCGGGGGCGGAGACCATAGCGGAGAGGCCTGATGGGGTTGGGCGGCGTTGACTTGGATTCCGAGTCTTGGGTCGGTTCAGAGGAACCCGAGCCGACGGTTAGCGTCGTAATACCGGCGAAGAACGAGGCTCATAACCTCCCACGGGTGTTGGCCGAGTTGCCCTGTGATGTCTACGAGGTGATCTTGGTCGACGGTTGCTCCACTGATGACACCGTCAAGGTTGCGCAATGGTTGCGCCCGGACATCATCTCGATCGGCCAGACTCGCACCGGGAAGGGCAATGCCCTGGCCTGTGGATTTGCCGTGGCCACTGGAGACTTCATCGTGATGCTCGATGCGGACGGGTCGGCCAATCCCTCGGAGATCCAGCGCTTCGTCGACGCGCTAAAGAAAGGTGCGGACTTCGCCAAAGGCTCCCGATTCATCAAAGGGGGTGGGAGCAGGGACATCAGCGGATTCCGGCGGGTGGGAAACTACTGGTTGAGCAAGCTCGCAAATGTGCTGTATGGCACGCGGTATACCGATCTCTGTTACGGCTATAACGCGTTCCGCCGCGAGTGCCTTCCCGTCCTTGGCCTCGACGGGAGCGTGATCGCGGGCACCGATGGGAACTCCATGCTCTGGGGTGACGGATTTGAAGTCGAGACACTGATCAACGTGCGAATTGCCAAGGCAGGTCTGAGGGTCACCGAGGTCCCTAGCTTCGAGCGAAGGCGCGGCTATGGCACTAGCAACCTCAACGCCATCTCCGATGGCCTACGAGTCCTGAGGACGATTCATGCTGAACGCAACGGCAGTGATCTTATGCGGCTCTTCGCGTTGAACTGGGGAGCATGACGTAGGAAGAGGTCCACCAGCGC